>Ga0256831_1000125_pt1 | contig 40155 bp, 45 predicted proteins | sample 132544metaG_FD_189087 | JGI IMG/M metagenome (GOLD analysis project Ga0256831, IMG submission 189087) | Hydrothermal vent microbial communities from Lau Basin, Pacific Ocean - 132-544 | ecosystem: Environmental > Aquatic > Marine > Hydrothermal vents | place: Pacific Ocean: Lau Basin | collected...
TGGCAATTTAAGAAGAACCACGAACTTTTGGTCAAGCTTTTTCCAAAAGCTTGCTCGCCTGCGCGACGTTGGAGCTTTACTCCAGCACACGGGACGACAGTCCCTCTGAGTTTGATCAAGATTCGCACGTCATTCTCGGAGGTTCTCAATTTTAAGGTCGGTTTGTTCTTTCACCTGCTGGTTATGCAGCGTTTTAATGTGGATATAACGCCCTTCGGGCGTTGAGAAGAAGTTGAAATCTGTTTTAGCTTGCTTTTTTCAGATGCGAACCTGCTTTGAGTTTTCGATCTTGAGAGGACAGGCGAACTCCAACACAAGAAGGAGTGTTAAATTTTCTTAGAATTCCTACCCACTATCAGCCGCACCACTCCTCCGTAGTGATCCTCCTCGTGCTCGATCTCAAAGTACCTTTTCACGAGCTTATGGGTCTCCCTCAGCGGGTCGTCGTCGAGGAGCGGCTTGAGAAGGAGCTTCATCGGCCGGAGGAAGAGATAATCCACCAGCTTTGAATCGCTCCTCGTGTGCTCGATGAAGATAACCCTCCCGCCGGGCCTCAGAACGCGAAGGATCTCTTCCATGCCCTTTTCGGGGTTGGGAACCGTGCAGAAGACAAAGGAAGAAACCACGGTGTCAAAGCTCCCATCCGGGAAGGGAAGCCTCTCGACGTCGGCCTCCTTGAAGCATGCATTGAGGCCGAGTTCTTCCGCCTTTCTCCCGGCGATTTCAAGTGCCCCAGGAACGGCATCGATTCCGCAGAGTTCCACATCCCTTGGGTAGTATTTGAGGGTCTTGCCAACCCCCACGCCGACCTCAAGGACTCTCTTCCCCTCGATGAACGAGATGGCCTTTCGCCTCAGCGGGCAGAAGTACCTGTCGAGAGGCCGCTCAAGGGCCTCGTAGTGCCTGGCGATCCTCGCGTACTTCTCGCGGAACGACATATAGAGCGGTGGCAACAGGCTTTTAAAAACCTCACCCAAAGCCCGGCGGTGATGCTCATGCCCTACCTGATAATCGAGCACCTTGAGAAGGTAAGCGAGTGGCTCTGGCTGGAGTACAGCCACGTGGCCGAGTGGTGGAAGGATAAGCTCATCTTCACGAACGTCCGCGGGTACGAGAGGGAGAAACTGGCGAAGCTGGGGAGCGTCATAGGTGAGAGCGTCACGCGCTTCCCCTTCGACAGGTCCAAGCTCATAGTCCTCGACCTCCAGGCGGAGGAGGAGCTTAAACCCGAGGACATCGAGGAGGACACGATGATAGTCGTCGGCGGAATCCTCGGCGACGCTATTCCAAGGGGCAGGACGAAGGAGTTCATAACGTCGAGGATGGAGGGCGTTAAGGTCAGGCACATCGGAAAGCCCCAGTACTCGATAGACGGAGCGAGCATAGTGACAAAGCTCATAGCGGACGGGAGGAAACTGGACGGTATAGATTACGAGGAGAACCCGACGATCAAGCTCGATGAGTTCAGCGAAATAACGCTCCACTACGCGGTGCCGAAGCTGAACGGAAAGCTCCTCCTAACGCCCGGCCTCATAGAACTCCAGAAGAGGGAGCTTGGATACACGAAGGCGGATGAGGAGATAAGCGACGAGGAGCTTGAGGCCTTCTTCGAGGGAAAGGGGGAGCTTTAAGTCGAATCCCAGATTCTTTCGGATTCGCCGGATCTATACGGGAGTGGTCCCCCCATGACGGCACACGATTACCCAGTTAGAGGTTTATTCCCATACGATTGGTATTGACTGTTTTTAAACTTACCTGATCCCGCGTGTTAACTATAACTCCAAAACGTAAGACTTATAAGGATCGATATGTTATTACTAGCGCTTAATTAGGTGGTGCTACTATGGGTTATAAGATATTGTTCGGAGTCCTCCTCCTTGGAGGACTATTGATCAGCCTCGTGAATGCCGCAGGTAGCGTTTCAACCCAAAGCTGCTGGACGCCCTGGGACCACAACAGCGACGTCAGACAGTGGAATCAAAACGAATGGGTCTGGACTGGAATTCACGGGAAAGTCGTTGTGTGCAACGGAAAATTCCAGAGAATCATCACAGACACCGTCTACGGAACAGCCACAGCAAAGGGAATGGAATGGTATCGTCCCGAACACAGGGTTACTTCTTCCTATGCATATTACAAAGTAGTTTACAAAAGGTACTCTGAGACATACCCCAGCACTGCAATAGCAGACATACCCAATTACTGGGGGTGAACTAATGAAAAATCGCCCTCTTCTGTCCCTTTTTATTATTTCTCAGCTTGTTACACTGTCATCTCCCGCGCTGTCTTCCGATTATACGACCCTTAACATGGATGGTGTTTACCTAAAATACGCGCTGTTAGCCCCTAACAATACTCAGGGACATGATGTCAACATATTTGAGGTTTATCTTCCCAGAATGCCAGAACGACCAAGGAGTCTAATTCTAGGACGGCTAAACGGCACAGAACCAGATGAGCTCGTGTCTTTGGTCGTTCGGGGAGACGTATTCCTGACGTTTAGAATTTTGAGCATACAAAATGAAACCGCACTGGTAAACACTACTCTCGAGCTCACCAATGTCTGGATTTACAACAGGTATTACCTGAGGAGAATTGTCCTGTCCACCATCCTCACCCTGGATCTTAAACGCATGCAATACATAGACGACAACGGTTCATTACTTGGCAGGCCAACTTTTCTAGTCTCTCCCGTGGATTTACCTCCTAAGAACAGCCTACTCGTAAACATGAGTGGCGTAAAGAAATTGGGTGCCATAACCAGGGACATTCTGGTGGGCAATGTGTCCTATTCTCCCTTGGAGGATGCAAAGTTACACACCTATTACCGCACTTTTGAGCCACCCTATATCTATATCTCAAGCTCGCAGGTTCCTTTCTACTGGAAACTCAGTGATGGGTATTACTCGACCACAATTTGGAATTATTACGTCTATGACTTCGATACGGGAGTGCTGATAACAGGACTTTTTGATGTGACTCCTGAGCTGCTGGCCCTTGGGGTTATAAACGGTGACAGTTATGACTACCTAGCAGCAAAAAAGATGGACGAACTGCAGAAAAAGGGTATAAGGCACGAACTTTGGAATCCAGGTTTCAATCTCTACGATACTAACATTAAGTTCCCGGAGACTTCGTCAACAGCAACTCCAAGCACAGGGATGAGGTACTTCTTCACGGTTTCCCTCGTCGTCCTGCTTCTCACTGCCATTTCCCCATGGAGGTGGAGAAGAGGATGAAAAAAACAGCGGCTATCCTACTGGTGCTCATCTCAATCTCAGCCACCACGCACCAAGCATACTCCAACCCATACTGGTTCAAAGAAGGAGCCTACATTAAGTACGCCATGACAATGCCCCATAATCCCAAGAAAAACGAGGTAAACATCTTCATGATCTGGCCGAGACTCCTCCCAAAGGACGCTTATAAGGAGGTCAAAGATCTCTATGAAGGTGATTCTGACCTCTTCAAAATCGACAACCGCACCATGATATCACTCTTCGTTACAGGCAATTCGTACCTGACTTTTGAAATCCTCAATGTCACTAACGAAACAGCTTTCGTGAAGGTTACCCTTGAAATGAACAACGTGAGCGTGAGGCCTGGAGTAACACTTCCTCGTCTGGTTCTTTCGAGAGTTCTCCTCTTAAACCTAAGCAATATGGTGTATTACGAAGAAGACGGTACCCCAATCGGACCACCCACGTTCTTCATAGACCCTGCCAACCCGCCGAAAAAGGGTGATTATCTCCTCACCCCAGCATTTATGAAAAAGTATGATCTCCGGGGAGATGATATTGTTGTAACGAACGTCTCCTTCACCTGGATGGAAGACAAAATCCTCCACACCCATTACAGGGATTTCATTCCCCCTTACCTGCTTGTCGAGAGCGAGGGCGCATACGTTATTGATGATCTAACAAGGGGTGATGGTCATACTATAACAACCGGGCTGATTTACGAACCGGACACGGGTGTTCTTATAACAACACTTCTCTCGGACATGACGGCAGAACTGACAAGTTTGGGGGTTATAGGGGCGATCGCCCTTGACCGGGTGAACTCGCGGAAGCTATACAAGCTCATCGATGAGGGGAAGGCAGATAAGGAGTGGTACGCTCAGGGGTTCAACCTTTACGACACGAATATCGAGTTTCCGGATTACGGATCCACACAATCACCATCAACACCAATAAAGTACTTCTTTGTTTTGTCACTGCTCGTCCTTATGATTATCTTTATCCGGAATGAACCGAGGTGGAGACGATGAGATGGAATGCGCTCCTATTTGCGTTTTTGGTGGCGGGCCTGCTCATTCCCCCGGAGTATTCATCCGGAGAAGCCATGGGAGAGCCTGGCTACCTGTTCGTTGAGGCGCCCAGCGGCCTGGTGGCTGATATAGTAGGGGTTGGCTCTTACGCTACTCCTGTAGGCCTGGCGCTCCCTCCTGGAAACTACACCGTCAGGATAACCGGAAACGTCACGGTAATTGTCCAGGTTTCCGTGGTAGCTGAAACCTCCACCATCGTCCGGGTGGATCCCAACGCGGTCAGAGATGCCGTTTCGGGCGATGGGATCGTGTCCATAAAGGCCATCTTTAACGAGAGTGCCAACTACAGCCAAGAAAAGTTGCACCCTCCCTTTGATCCCTTTGCAGTTCCATCTGGAGGATGCGGAGGTGCCTCGGTGTACATCAACATATCAAAACCCTACCCCATGGATGTTGAGATACTGGGAAGGAACAGGGTGTACATAACACTCAACGGAACTTTCATGCACATTGGAGACGATAGCGATGGGAACCCGTGTATGTTTTACGTGGGGATATTCCCCGGGGGTGGAAGTAGACTGGAGAGCATCAGGAACGTCACCTACACCGTCCCGTGGGCGCGGCTGGAGATAAACTCAACTCCTGATGACCTCACGATATACCTCAACGGCGGTCACAACCGCTACATCTTCTACACTCCAATGGACTTCTACGTCCCCGCGATTCCCCACGACGTCTACAACGTCACCGCCGTCGGTTACTACGGAACGATACGGATCCCGGTCATCCATAGGCTCGACACCCATACTGTGGGCATAGCCGATGGCCACTACCTCGTCGAAAGCGTCGTGAAAGTTGCCCCCAACGAAACCTATCACGTTAACGTGAACATGGAGAAAATCAAGTCAGCGCTGACGGTGGAGAGGAAAGCAGTGGAAACCGTTCCCCTGGAGGTTAGGTCGGAGCCCTCAAACGCATCCGTTGTAGTTACAGATGGAGTTCTAAGGGCCTTCGCCAATACTCCCGCTACATTCCTCCTGCCACGGGGAAACTACACCATCATAGCGTTCAAAAACAACCTCTCGGCACAGAAATCGGTGGTCCTTGGGGGGGAAGGTGCGAAAGTGTTCCTTCGCCTGATTCCAGCGAACGCGACCCTCAGTCTCGCGGTACAGCCCGAGAACGCGACTGTGCTCCTGAACGGGGAGGAGGTTGAGGTTGGAAACCTCACCCTGAGTCCGGGGCGCTACAACCTCACGGTAAAGGCTCCCGGCTACATCACAAAGAGCCTGGAGGTAATCCTGGCCCCAAACGAATTCAAGAGTATCGAGGTGAGCCTGGAGAGAAAGTCAGTCGTGGAGGACAAAGGGATAGCCATCTCCCCGTCTCAAAGCAAAACGGACGACATCAAACTGGAAGAGACTCCTGGAAACGAACAAAAGGGCGTTTTCAATGACACGCAGACCTTCACCACATCTCCAACAGAGAATATTCCTAATTCACCTTCCCCGAAAGAGGACAGTAGACCATTCGTAATTAAGATATCCCTCCTCATGGTGACCATTGGTGCAATTTACATTGCCCTGAGAACGAGGAGGTGAAGAAATGAAAATCCAGATGAAATGGGAGCTTGAGGATCCATACAACCTCATCGTCTTTATGTTCGGCTTCATTATGCTCGGAATTACTTTCTTTTCCGGCTTGACCAGAAACGACGTGGTCTTCATGGTAAGCGGGCCCGATGAGATCATAGTATCTGAATCCGCCAAGACTCTGGGTCTAACACTTCCAAGGCTGGGAACCGAGGAGTACACAATATTCGCCCTAACGGGGGCCCTGCTGGTTTCATTGATGATGAGATACGACAGGGACACGAGGGTCGCCAAGAGTGTCTACAGCCTGCCCGTCAGGAACTATTCAGTGGTGCTTTCAAAGGCCCTGTCGGCTATGGTGCTGCTCTTTCTCGCCTCACTCCTACCAGCGTTCCTGGCTTTCGTCTATATCCACGGGGACATTCCAGATCTCATCGGAAGGGCCCTTTTCGGGGAAGGATTCCTTGCGGGTTATCTCATCTACTGGGCGATGATGGTGCTCTACGTAGTGTCGGTATCGGCCCTTGTGGCGATGCTCTCTCCCAACACTTTCGCCTCCCTCCTGGGGAGCATCACGCTCCTCTACGCTCCCCTCGTGCTCAAACTGAGGAGCCTTCCTCCCGCGGTAATTAACGAAGCGTTCTTCAAGGCCTATACCACCCAGTTTTACCCCGCTGACAGGGTAGTGACGTTTCTTGATGGCTCTTTCTACACGGGGCTTCTCCTCCCGGTGGTGATGCTGGGGGTGGCCCTTATACTCAGCGAGTGGAGGGATGTATCATGAGGCTCCTGAAGGCGATACTGCTGTCAACAATACTCATAACCATCCTGGTGTTTCCCATAGAAAAGAACGCGCTAACCCAGCCTATTTCAGGGGTAGTGCTGGTGGGGCGGGGAATGATAGTGCCCTCATCCGGAGTGGCACTGTTGAGTTCAAACGCCGAGGATGGAACTGAATACACCGTCAGGGTCTTCGACCCGGAGATAGGAGAGGCCATTCTTGAAAGAAACGCAACCGGCAGTTTCCGGGGCAGGGTTATGCTGAAGCATTCGGGGCCGTATTACTTCTCGATCCGGACCATGACCCCTGTAACAATGGCCGTTAGGATCATCAACCGGTACCCATCGGTAACAGTTCTCAACATCAGATACGGCCTGGGAGGGGTAAGCGCCCTCCTTCTGGCGGCCATCCTGCTGATGGAGGGAAGGAAGAAATGATAACCGCGAGAGATCTCACCAAGCGGTTCGGAAGATTGGTGGCCCTGGACTCTGTGAACCTGGAAATTGATAAAGGAGTAACGCTGATACTCGGTCCCAACGGCGGCGGCAAAAGCACCTTCCTAAACCTCTGTGCCGGCCTGTACAGGCCAAGCAAAGGAGAAATCAAAGTTCTGGGAGAGAACCCGTGGAGCAACGACCGCCTGCGGAGGAGAATAGGCGTGTCTTTTGACCCTCCCGCGCTTCCCCGACACCGGAGCGGAAAGGAATGGCTCAGCTACCTGGCAGAATTTAAGGGGCTCAGTAATAATGAGGTCAACGAGGCCGCGAAACTCTTCTCCGTCAGCGGCTATCTGGATAGAAAGATAGGAGAATACTCCGCTGGAATGCTCAAAAGGATCAGCCTGACCCAGGCGTTTCTCGGAAAGCCGGAGCTGGTTCTTCTCGATGAGCCTCTGGCAAACCTTGACCTGAAGGGTATCAGAGAGGTGGCCGGAACCCTTCGGGAACTGGCCGAGAAGGGCACCAATATGGTGGTGATCTCCCACATATGGCGTCCGCTTGTTGAATTTGCGGACAGGGTGGTGGTCATTGCAGCGGGGAAGGTGGTACTGGAGGGGACTCCCAACGAGGTAATCCCCAGTATCGAAGAGATTTAACTCCTCTTCCACTCCCTCGCCATTTTCTCAATTTCTCCCCGCACCCTTTCCCTATCAGCCTTATCAACGACGAGAAAAACCTCCTGAACGGAACCATCGCTCTTTGCTATGAGCTTTAGGCCGGTCTTCGTCTCGCGGGAGACCCGTATCTCGAAGCCCCTTGAATCGCTGGCGTAAATCCTGCCAGGGATTACCTTCTTAACCCCGGAAATCCGGGCCATCTCCTCAAGAGGTTTCTCGAGTCCCTTGAGAAAGCGATGCTCCCGCTTCACCCCTTTCTTGAAATGCCTCGGCATGAAGAAAAGTTGGAGGGAAAGTTTAAAAGTTAAGCCCTCTTCCTCACCTTAACGGCGACGCCCTTCTTAGAGCGAACCATCTCCTCTCCAGACAGAACGGCCTTTCCAACGCCGACAACCTTCTCGTCCCTCACGACGCCGACTATGTCGTCGGGCCTTATTTTCTCGTCGGCCTCGTTGATTCCGACGGCAAAGACGTCACCGCGAAGGTCGAAATCAATCCTCACCCAGTAGGCTTTGAGAGTGTCATAGATGCGCTGCATGCCGAAGGGAGTGACGCTTATGACCCCCTCCCTGAAGGTTCCTGTCTGCTGGTTTTCGGCAAAGATGCGGAGCATCTTAGAACCTTTGACGTGGCCGTTGTCGGGAAGAACGGCCTCTCCTGCTCCTGCACCGAAGTAGAAGTCGAAGACCTTCCTTATGTTCTCGAAATAGCGGTAGATTCTGTCTTCTTTTGTTCCCTCAAGCTGGAACTCCTTAAGCGTCTCCTTGAGCGATTCGAGGCTCTCCCTGCTCGTTGTGCCTTTCTCAACGCGGGTGAAGATTATTTCCCTTCCGGTCATCTCGGAGGCGAGCTTCGCGATTTCAACGTAGGCCTCGTCGAGGTGGGCTATGATCGGAACGTCCTTCGGGTACTTCTCAAGGGTTTTTGCCAAAAGCTCGGCAGCCGGCTTTATCTCCTCCTCGCTCCAGTGACCGGTGACGACTATGTCGTATTTAGCCAACCACTCCCACTCCCTTGGAACGACGCCGAAGGGGGAAGTTAGTATAAGCTCGTGGACTCTGCTTATTCCTGAACCGAGGGCCTCTTTTACCGCCCTCCGATAGAGGGTGTGGGAGCGGGAGAAGGAGTAGGGCTTTTTGGCTGAACAGGGAAAGAGAAGCACTAACTCGGTGTTCTTCGGTGGAGTAAAGCGCTCGATAACGCGCTCGTGCCAGCGTTTAACCTCTGGCCGTCTAATCGAGGCGTTGCTTATGAAGTAGACCGTCTCCTTTTGTATGGGCGTGTATTTTTCCAGGTAATCGGAATGCTCAATGTCAGCTATGCGGAGTATTCCGGCGTGATATTGGGTGTAAAAGAAGTTCTCCACCAGATAGCGGAGCTTTCCTTCCTCCAAGGCCTTCCTAACGAGCAAAATCGTCTCCCTTGCGAAGTCCAGCGAGTTCGGCTCTTTACTCCAGAGGAAGGGGCTGTACTGGGTGAAGCCCTTCCCCTCGAAGTCGTAGAGCTTCAGCGAGCGCGTTTCAAAGGCATCAATGCCGAGGTAAACGGCGAGTGGATAGAAGAAGGGCTCCAAATCGGCTATTATCATGACGTTGGGGAATCTCTCGCGAATCTCGCGGAGGATTTTAACGAAATAGCGGTACTCCTTGACGAGGATTTTGGAGTTACCGAGGTAAACTGCCTCGAAGTTGTATCTTTCGATTATCTTAAAGAACTCCCCCAGGTATTCGGTTCTCCTTAAAGCCGGCAGGTAGAAGGCGTTAAAGCCCCCGTAATCTACACTCCGAAGTCTTTCAAGGGCCTTCTCCACCACTTCAGCCGGCGTGTAAAAGCCGAGCGGGATGGATGGGGCTAAATTGAAGTCGTAGTCACCCGGTTTCTCAGGGTGAAAGAAGGAGTTGAAAGGCGAGAGCGTGAAATCAACCCCTGCTAAAGCGGGCGTTCTGAAGGAGTACCCTTCAAGCCTGACTAGGCCCAGCCTTCCCGGGCCCTCGTGTCTTATAATCTCCATCATCAGACCTCAAACGAGGTTGTACCTCTGGAGGAGCAGCAGCTCGTCGAGGGTGAGCTTTTCGCCCCTCTTGAACTTTTCGAGAGCCTCGACGGCCTTCTCGAAGCTCGTGTCCTGTTTGGCGCGCATCCTGGCAACGAGCCTGTAGGCGATGAGTTCCTTGTGCTTCTCGTCATATTCCCGTATCTTCCTCTCGATTGCGCGGAGCTCCTTCCGGACTTCCCTGACCCTGTCGCGGAGCTCGACGACCTTCTGGTGGTACTCATCGGCCTCTTTCTTGACCTCATCTGCCCTGTTGAAGGCCTGTATCATCTGCTCGTGGAACTGCTGGCTCTGGTTTGCCAGCTTCTGTATTTCAAGGCTTATGGCCCGTCTGGCCTTCTTAAGCTGATCAACCTTCTTCCTGGCCTCTACCAGCTTCTTGTGGAAGCGCTCGGCCTGCTGGATTATCTCGAGCTCTGTCGCGAGAACCTGTATCTGATCAACGATCTGCTTCTCCCTGTCGGGGGTGATATTCGGGTTTGTCTGAAGCTCCCACTCGAGCTTCTCTATCTTCTCCTGGATCTTTTCCGGGGGCATCTTGATCCTTCTGAGCTGGTTGTACTCGTCTCTCTTCGTTCTGTACTCGAGTATCTCCTGGTAGAGAAGGTCGAGTTTGGCGTTTATCTCCTCGCGGTTCTTCTTCAGCTCCTGGATCTGCTTGTTGATTTCATCCCGCCTGGCTTTATACTCGCGCCCCTTCTGGCGGAGCTGCTGAACTTCTTTGTTCTTCTCGTCCCTCTTCTGAATCCAGGCCTGGAGCTCCTTCTCAAGCTCATCGAGTTTGGCCCTTATCTCTTTCCTCTCCTTTTCAAGGGCCTCCATCTCCCTCTTGATCCTCTTAATTTCCTCTGGGTCAACTTTCGTCTGCATCGCTCTTACCCCTCTCCCTTTTTAGAACAGTCTTTCTGCCCAAACATTCTGAACCCAGAAAGGGAAGAGCAAATAAAAACTTTTTGGCCCCCGTCAGCGGGTGACCTGGGTGCCGGTTTTTCCCTCGAGGGCCTCTACCGCCCTGTCAAGCGACGCAATAACAGCTCTCTCGCCGCCCCACTCGACGAAGCGCATTGCAGCTAAAACCTTCGGCCCCATGCTGCCCCTCTTGAAATGGCCCTCCTCGTAATAGCGCCTCAGCTCGTCCACTGTGACCCTTTCGAGCCAGCGCTCGTTTTCCTTTCCATAGTTAATCGCCGCGCCGTTTACATCGGTCAGAATCATGAAGATGTCAGCATTCACCTCTTCCGCCAGTTTTTCTCCAGCTAAGTCCTTGTCTATGACTGCCTCAACTCCTTTGAGCTGGCCGTTCTCCTCCACAACCGGAACGCCGCCGCCACCGCTCGCTATAACGATGAAGCCCTTCTCAACGAGATCCTGAATGACCGGTGCCTCAACGTGCCCCCTCGGGTCAGGACTTGGCACTACCCTTCTCCAGCCCCTTCCGGCGTCCTCAATAACCGTCCAGCCCTTCTCCTCCGCGAGCTTTTTGGCAGTTTCTTCGTCGTAGAAGGGGCCAACGGGCTTGCTGGGGTTCTGAAATGCCGGGTCGTTTTTATCAACTATCGTCTGGGTGACTATCGTAGCGACGGGCTTATCTATTTCCCTCGCGCGAAGTTCATTCATCAAAGCCTGCTGAATCATGTAGCCTATCTGCCCCTGGGTCATCGCCCCGGCAACGTCCATCGGCTGGGCGGGAATGCCATAGACCTGCTGACCCGCGTCCATCTGGAGGAGCAAAGCCCCCACCTGGGGACCGTTGCCGTGGGTTATGACAACCTCATAACCTTTTTCGATTATATCGGCTATCTGCCTGGCCGTTTTTCGGACGTTCTCCATCTGCTCCTCGTAGGTTCCCTTTTGACCGCGCTGGAGGATTGCGTTACCGCCAAGGGCTATAACGACCCTCTTCATATCCTCACCCCGGGAAAGGTGGATCAGAAACTGGAAATAAAAATGTTCGTTAGGTATAGGGGATGTCTATCTGAAAAAGGTTCGGTGGTTCCAAGGGTGACTCGACAAAAGTAAAGAAGAACTAGGGGTACCATCCCGAGAAACTGCCAAGGCCGAGTCTTTCAAGGGTCTTCATGACGCCCAGGGCAATGCCCTCGACCTCTATTCCACCGGGAGGCCTGTAGGCGTCACCGACGATGTGAACATCCGGGATTGGGAAGTCCTCCACAGTCTGCCCGCTGGCGACCCTGTTGACCGGGTTTCCGTCGAGGTATGTCTGGATGAGAAGAATCTCCCCTTCCCCGTCAAGGTTCGGGAAGATTTTGTAGATATCCTCAATCCCCTTCTTCCGTTCGGCCTTAACGTTCCTTGACTGAAGGGCGTGGTGGAGCATGAGGAGGGTGTATCCTTCTGGAGCCAGCTCGGGAGAAACGCTGGAGGGCTCGTTGTAGCCGTTTATCCTCTCGGTGTCGAGGGTGAAGACTACGGTGTTGCCTATCCTGGGTTTACCCTTTAATGCCACGTTGTACTTTATACCCTCGCTCGGCCTTAGCGAGTCAACTTTCTTCAGGTATTCGCGGTCGAAGTTCCTCCTTCCAATTAGCTCGACGGTCTCTTTTATTCCAACGTTGGAAATCAGGACATCGAAGGAGAACTCCTCGCCGTCGGCAGTTATAACTTTCTTGGAATCAACATCAATTTCGACGGCTTTTTTCCGGGTTAGTATTTTACCCCCGCTCCGCTCGACGATTCGGGCGAGTTCACCAGTGATTGCACTGCAACCGCCCTTAACGAGGCCCGGCCCTCCCCACTTCAGAGCGGCCTTGATTTCTCTCGCCAGTTCCCCTGCAGGAACGTCCAAGACACTGTCGGCCCAGCCGAGGAAGCTTTTTATGAAGAGGTCAACGAACTCATTGTCACCGATTTTCTCCTTCAGCCACTCGCGCCCGCTCATCTCGGCCTCTTCACCCTCCGGGAGTTTCCCGCGCTTCACATCTAGGAGGAGCTTTGTCGCCCTCGCCTTTTCGGTAAAGCTCAGGTACTTCCAGCCTTCCCTGTAGTGGAGGGTTTTGCCATCGTAGAATATCATGCCCTTCGGGTTTGAGTTCATTATCCGAACGTTTGCACCGAGGAGTTTGAGAAGGTAAGCAAGAGGCCCGTCCTCACCGTGGGGGAGCATGTGGAAGGCCCCCGTCGAGAGATCGAAGCCTTTGTAGTTTAGATTCGTGAAGCGGCCACCAACGTAGGGAGCCTTTTCGAAGACGATAACTTCATAGTCGTTCTTAGTAAGGAAGGAGGAGGTCAAAAGCCCGCCTATTCCAGAACCTATGACGACTGCCTTCATCGTACCACCTGAAGGGATGATATGGAGGGGAATTATAAGGGTTTGGCCGTTGCATGACCATGCAACTCTTTTACTCGGGTTTCTTTTGATTCATTCTAAGAGGAAAATTTGGGTTAGAATAAATTTATACTCGAAAAAAAAAGGAAGAATTTTTACTTAAAGTAAAAGGAAAAGAGTATAAAGACAAATTTATAATTGGCATTGCAGACAACGTCACGGAGGTGAAACCCCATGAAGTGGAAGGGCTTGATGGCGATCCTAATGGGATTGGCCATCGTTTTATCAATGCCTGTTTCAGCATCTCAGGAGATAGTCAGTAGCGACTATTCTTATGGGAGCAATGGGATAATGAAGCTGGCCGGTGCCCTCTACAAGGATACCGGTGAGCTTGATCCAAGCCATGATTACTATGCAGTCAAGATTACCACAGAGGACATAAAATACAGAAACGATGGATGGGTAGGTCCGATGTACATCTATGTTGACGTTGCTGTTCTTCCAAAAAGCGCTGCAGAGGTTCCCGCAAACCATGTTCCCAAGAGCGGAACGAAGTTTTCCCAGCATTCTGTATCGTTTAGCTACGAAGGCATTGGATTCAACGTCCTTATACCCAGAGCCTTCGTATCGTACTGGGAAAAGAATGATTGGGCCCATCATTTCGTCTGGGAAGTCAGTGGAACTAAACCTTCCTTTGTAGGCTGGTGGTTTGTTTTCGATGACTACGCAGAGTTCGCCGTTGGGTTCAGAGTGCCCCAGAATTCCAATGTATACACTGCAACATACGCATATGGGGACTGGTACAAGTTCTATGGGGTAGTATTTAAGAAGATTGGCTCGGATAGTGCAGTAATAGGAATGAGTTACTCTCCAGTGGGATATCCTACATATTCCGAAGTTAACAGCCTTAAGTATCAGCTTCTAATCCACGACAGGAACATAAGCGGCCTTCCTGAAAGAATGAAGGCAAGTCCAGAAACTCAGAAATTGGCTGGACTTCACGAGAGGTGATTCTGGTGTTCTTTTATTTGCTTTTTGCCTTTTTGGTCGGCATTACAAATGGGATAGTCCTGCTAATCCTCGGTTTAACCGGAACATTGGTTTCGCTCTTAAAGCCCCCCACGCTTAGAAAAAAGATTGTATCCCTTGTTTTTGTTCTATCCCTGCTGTCCCTAAGGATGGTCTATGTTTCCGATGATATAACGTTGCCCCATCTTCTACTCGCTTTTATGGCGCCCATTGTTTATGTAATAGTTGGAGTTGAAAGTGTAGAAACCACGAGGACGTTTACAGTTGGACTTTTTGTCTTTACCGTAGTTTCCACTATCAGTTCGGGGTCATATATTCCCACACTGCTAATATCGGCGCCCCCACTCCTTGGACTCCTTATCCTTTATGGGGCTGAAACAATGACTGGAGGGAGTAGGGAATGATCAGGAAAAAACTGATTGGATTGTTTTTGTTGGGAGTGATGATGGTATCGGGTTATGGGATTTGCGGAGATAACACCAGTGTTACCCTATTGGCCACGGTAAACGAGAACTGGACACAGTTCAATTTAACTCCCGGGGACGTTATGATAATACAGGTTTTAAACGTCAGCACAGCCAACGTAACGTTCATCAGAGGGCCGGGAATCCTTGTGTCTCCGATCGGAGGAAAGTATCCAGCTCTAGCTCCTATAGTGACACTCTACTTTGACCTCAACGGTAGCGTTTATGCGTTCTTCCCCTCAAAAACCCTCAGCCTGGGTGACTGGAAAAAGGGAGGGAACATTACCCTCATATTAACCGGGAGGAAAATCACGCTAAAAAACGGGGACATCCTTCAATCGTTCGAAGCACCAACCGAAATTGAACCCGTTCACTACATAACAGTCAGGACAACCTCACGGATGATGAACGCCACCCTTAAAATTGAAAAATTCAGTCTTTTTGACAAAAAGCCCCAAACAACCGGTAATACACTCACTTCAATGAGCTTTCTTTACTTCCTCTTGACAATCGGTGTGGGAATCCTAGCCCTCATTATCTACAGGAAAAAGTAAAGAATTCTCAGCGCCCTTTTTATTGATTCACAGCCTCCACTCCACCCCAAGCTCCTCGCTGTAAGCATCAAGAACCCTTTCCAGGTACTCCTTTGCTGTGCCGACCTTATCAATCTTAAAGCGCTCGGCCCAGCGCTCGTTTCCGAACTCCTCGCTCCCCTTTGCGATCAGATCGATAACCCTCATGGAGTCCCAAAACACCGGGGTATAGCCAGCCTTTTTGGCGTACGATATAAGCCTCTTCATCTGTTCCCTGGCGTGCTCCTCCATGTCTATATTTTCGCCGTAGGCGTCCATAAAGAGGGCCTTGAGGACGGGCTTCATCCAGCCGCGGTGGAAGCGGCACCAACCGACGTTGTCGTACCAGAACTCCCAGAGGGCACTCGCTATTATCTTCTGTGCCAGTTCCTCCGGCTCGAGGAAGACGCCGAACTGATAGAAGGTCCAGTAGCGACCCTGCACCGGCAGGGGGATGTAGTTTCCGATGGCCCAGTACATGGTTGGTGTAATCTCTCCATCCTCGCCGAGCGGTGTAAATACGGCGTAGTCCTTAAAGCTCTCTCCATAGCCCAGCCTATCCTTAAAGCGCTCGTCGAATATTACGCTTGCCTTCCTCTTGCCGAGGCCGAGTATTCTGGCAACCTCGTTCTCGGCGAACGCTATTCTGTGGGCTAATTCAGCAACCAGTTTAGCGTTCTTCTCGCTCGTCTCGTCTGGTCTGTCGAGGAGCGCCTTGGTGGTGAACTCCGGTTTGTCGCTCAACCCAACCTCCTCGGGCTTTAAAACATCCCTGTGAATGAGTTCGAGAACCCACGCCGCTGTGCCACCGAACTCTATCGCATCGAAACCCATGGAATCAACGGCGTGAACGCTTATGTCACTCGCCCGGAGGTATATGCTGCCACTCAAAGGTCCGTTGGCCTCGTAGGGCTCGTATTCAACGTGGCGACCGTTGCGGTATTTCTTGCATACCACCGGGCAGGGCTCACCGCAGGTCGTCCAGTTCCTTGGCTTTATGGCCTCCTCGTTGAAGGGCTCCCAGTAGTACTTCATTATGGCCTCGTGGATCTTTATTCGGTCTTCCTTTGGGATATAGGGCATCTGCCAGTTGAGGATTGGGACGAAGTCGCCCTCGGCTGGATAATTGCCGCCAAAGGTTCCGCCGGTGTTGAGCTTTGGATTAAAGCGGTATTTCGTCGTTTTCTCGGCTATTATCTCGTTGTAGGGCTTCTTGTGGACGCCCTCAACGATTTCCTTGGCGGTTTTGAAGTTCGAGATGTCCTCCCCGGGAAAGTTCCTTTTCCTCGGCTTTCCACCGAAGATTATCCCGATGACGTTGTGGGCCCTGAGCAAAACGCTTCCAGAACCTCCGCGGGCGGCCCAGTCCTCGCTACCAACGAGTCTCTTCCCCTTCCTGAGGGCCTGGGAGAATATCGCCCCGTAGTTGCTGTTGAGGGAAGCCGGACCGACGACCGCTATGCGGTACTCGAAGTCAAAGCGCTCGCCGAAAGTGTCAATAAGGTACTGGGTGAGGGCATAAACACCCTCTTCACCTTTGTATCCGCGCCATATCTCGATTATCTTTTCGAGCTCAATCTCGTGGAGCTCAACCCTAACGTTGTTCCCATCGTTGAAAAGAACAACCACAACGGGCTTTTCAGCCCTGCCCTCAAAGGTTACAAAGTCAACGCCAACGTTCTTGAAAACGTAGGCAGCTCCGCCCATCGCCGACGGAAATAGCGTTCCGTAGAGGGGTGAACGGAAGAAGAACATCAACCGATGAGCTCCTGGAAGTACGGAACCGGCGAAGGGCCCCATTCCCATAACGACCACGTTTCTGGGATCGTAGGGATCAATCGAATGTGTGCCAAGGTCCTCATGGAGCTCTATGCCGTAATCAATGATGCCGTGAATGCGGGGATCGTCAACATCTTCACTCCCAACCTGATTTTCGCCAAGGTTGATCCTGAGAACCGTGAATCTCACCGCCACCACCCCTTTGTATCACTCCAGGTGTTGGTTAAAATCCGGGGCATATTTAAGCTTTCCTGTGGCAGTGGAGGAGAAAGCAGAAAAGAGAAGGGGATCACTCGATGTCCTCAAAGCGCTCCTCAAGTCTCTTGAGAACCCGGGGTAGTGTTGTATACTCCATCTCCTCGAGCGGGAGCCTGTGGGGCTCGAAGGGTCCGTGTCTGCGCATGTACTCGGTAATTTCAAGGGCCTTCTGCCTCGTGTAGTCGAATGCCGGATCATCAAAGAGGTCAACCGGACCGACGAGCTCTCCCTTCGGGCTTATCTGCCAGCCGAGGGCAACAACCCTCGGAGGACCGTCGAAGCGCGTGGGGTTGGCGTCGCACATCGAAACCGGCATTATCGGACCGTTGTGAGAACCGCGCATCCATCCGCTGACGAGGTGCGGAAAGGCAAAGGGCTCGAGAACCTCTCCAAGTGCCGGAAGTCCGCTCTGGGCCCTGACTATCGCCACCGGATCGTCTTTTCCAACGTACTCACCGGCTATCTCATAGAGCTTTTCCGTGCTGACCACTGCAACCGGCTCGTCCGTTGGGAGTGGGTGGCCCTCCTTGGGATAAACGCGCTTGATGACGTACCTGCTCTTCGCGCCGATGAGGGCCAAGAGGTCGTAAAGCTCCTCCGGAGTGTTGAGGATGACGCGCTTGTGCTTGAGAATGTCCCAGACCTCAAAGCGGAACCCCGTGTGCATCTTGGGGTCTATGACCAGGCCGGCGGTGTTGAAGGGGTCTGCAAACATTCTGAATATCGGCAGGTTAAACGCTCCCGGCTCGGTCTTGTCCATGTGGAATGTAACCACAGGCTCACTCTTCCTGAGTGTGAACTCCATCTCGGCAACGCCCGGCCCCATTCCGCGGACGTTTCCGCTGAAGGCATCCTTGAGAAGGTCCTGACCGGCACCGTAGAGGCCGAGCTCCTTTGCAACCTTGGTTGCCTCCTCAAAGGCTTTCCAGGCGAGGCCATGTATATCTGGACTGTCAACGCCCTTCCTGTGGGTCATAATGAGCTGAAGGTCATCGCCGGCGTAGGCGACGTAGAAGTCTATTATCGTCCCCTCCTCCTTGGCCCTGCTAAGGATTTCCTCCGCGGTCTCAACGAGCTGCGGGTGAACCCTGGAGTGTCCGGGCCAGCCGCCTATATCCGCCTTAATCACGCTGAGCGTTATCTTCTCTCCAACCGCCATGGCAACCACCGGTAACTTTAACCACTTTCACGCTTATAAAACGTTAATATCACCCCCGATGATACACAAGAAGGTGGCAAAATCCGGGAATCCAGTCCCCAGATCCAAAGGGGGATTATCACTCGCAGACGTCGGTCCAGCCGAACTGCTCCCTGACGACCTTTATAAGGTTCTTGAGCTCTTCCCTCTTCAGGTTAACGCTCGAACTCGCCCCAACGAGGGCTATTATGCCGTGAACTTCTTCCTGGAGCTGGATAACATCCTCGTCCACTTTAACGACCCGAAGCTCCCGTCTGGCGGTTTCTCCGTCCCCTATTTTGAACTTATCCTTTCCGATAACGATAGGCTCCTCCATCGCCGGCACCCGGATGGTTTTTGTAAGTGGGGGTTAATATAATTTCCGGGAGCAAAGTTTATAAACCTCACCGGATCAAGGATTAGACGGATGGGGGCGTGGTGTAGCCTGGTCCATCATCGCGGGCTCCAGAGGTATGAGGACTTGCGGGTTTGCTGATTGGGGATGAGCCTTTGGAGCTCTGACCCGGAGAAACCCGCGGACCGGGGTTCAAATCCCCGCGCCCCCACCACCTCTCCTTCTCGTTAGAACCGGGTCGATAAATTGTCTTTCTGAAAGTCCCCGAGACTATAGCTGATACAAAATAGGAGTGCTTTTCGTGGTGGATTTTTGCCAGGATTCAAATATCAACCTTCCGGGGATTGCAATCAAAGAAAGCCGCTTCAAAAGAGCTGTACAGGAAAATTTCTGGGGCCAGGGCCGGGATTTGAACCCGGGCTAGGGGATCCACAGTCCCCTGTGCTGACCAGGCTACACCACCCTGGCCATTTCCAGCTAAACCTTTTGGGTTAGCTTTATAAAGTTTTCGACAAAAAGCGGCAAAGAGGAAAGCTGAAACCTTTTGCGCCCCATAAAGCGGTTTGAAGGAGAATCAGGCCACGGAACGGCCGGGAGGAGGTATCATGAAGGCCAAGCGGGAGGCTCTGGAAAGTCTCTTCAGGGCCATCAAAGATGGAAGGGTTGACGGGGATATAGTGGACCTGCTCCTCCTTATCAATTCCATCCGGGGAATCCACACCACCTCCTCCTGCTCTGGGAGAATTGGGATCATCGAAGAGCCATCCCCCGGAGCCAAACCCCTCTCAAGATGGTTGCTAAAGGCCCACAGACCCATCGAACTCGAGGAGGCCAGGGAGGCCCTGAAGAGCGCTAAAGAGGGCCTCATTTTCCTCAAGAGCCAGCCGCCAATTTTCCATGTCGTGGCGGAGGATCCGGAAAGGGCCAAAAAGCTCCACGCTCTTGGACTGGCCAGCGGCTTCAAGTACACCACCTTCAAGGTGATCTCCAGCAGATACCTGGTCGAGATAAACGCCACTGAGTACCTTACCACTCCCCTTGGAAAGGAGGGAAAAGTGCTCGTGGACGACGAGTACCTCCGCTTTGCCATCGAAGTCGGCAACTCCATGCTGAAGCGTTCGAAGGGCAGACTTTCCCGCCTCGATGAGAACTTCAGAAAACTAAAGGAGGAGCTCGGTGAGGACGGGCTGTTCTACGAGCTTGCAGAGGAGTTCGGAATCGATCTCACAGGAATCAAACGTTTTAAGACATCTTTTGAATGGGGGGATGCGAATGAGGAATCCTGATCCCCTAGAAGTTGAGCGGCTCGAAAAGAGGGTGCTGTTTAAGTTCAGCCGGCTCTTTCAGGAATCCCTGGGGGAGTTCTTCACCTCGGTGGATAAAAGCATGGCATATCTGGAGCACCTTGTTCTCCCCATCGTCATGGCCAGCAAAGAGGACAAGTCCTACAACCCCTTTGCGGAGATAATGGAAAAGTACGCCCTCCATATACTCTCCAAGCGCCTGGAACGCGCAGGATACACGCTCCTTCCCCTTGGATACTCCGCCGATCTGACCATGGACGGGGAAAGCCACATCCTCAACATTGACATAAAAACGGCCAACCTGGACAACCCCTCCGACTTCAGGGGCACCATTCCCGTTGGAATAAACCAGATCACCCACGTGGCCCGGTTAAAGCTGGGAAAAGAATTCCTTCCGAAACCCTTCTTTGTGTATCCCAACGTCCCCCCCGTATACTGTGAAGGGGAGCGGTGTAAACCGGTCCTCACCTACGGCCTCATGTTCCTCTACCCCCCCTACCGCGATCTTGTTGAGGAGGTCAGAAACTCCTACCTGGAGCTGAGGGAGTTCTTTGAGGAGAGGGTTAAATCCACCCTCATCCCCATACTGGGGGAAACCCTTGGTGTCGATGAAGGCGAAGCCCTCTCCCTGTTGAACTACAGGCCCCAAAAGGTGAGATCCACAAGACTCGAGATCCTAGCCGAGAACGTCATCAGGGGCATAATCCTCCATGAAAACCACAGAAAGATGCTGTTGAAAAGTCTGGGCATGTCCGGGCATGAGGAGGTACTAACGCGGTTCTCAAACCTTCTGAAGGAGTTCGCCGGGGGTCTGAGGAACAAAAACATAAGACCCATTGCGATCATTGCCATTTCCATCCCCAACGGGCTCCTCTGGGAGTACTACATGGACGATTTTGTGAGCGGCAAGAACTATGGAAGGTCTGCGAGGTACCACTACGCAGATGGGATCTTTAAGGTGATCAGGGAAAGGGAGGGCAAAACCTTTCCCAGGGTAGTCTTCCTCAGCCTTGATGAGGAACACCTTAAAACCCTGGAAAAGTACTTCCCAAGGATATACCGGCTTGAATATGGCGAGCGGGTGTGATAGATGGAGGACATCATAATCCACGGTGATGTTTACGCGGCGCTGGATCAAATCGAGGATGGCTCCGTGAAGGTTGCGATTACGTCCCCTCCGTACTGGAAGCAGAGGGACTACGGCTTTGAGGGGCAGATCGGCCAGGAGAGGACTCCCGAAGAATACCTGGGTAGACTTGTGAAGGTTTACTCAAAGCTCAGGGAGAAGCTAAGCGAGGACGGAGTGTTTTTCCTCAACGTCGGTGATAAGTACCTGAACCGATATGGTAAGTCCCACCTTCTCCAGATCCCCTACAGGCTGGCCTTTCATATGGTCCGGGACGGTTGGCGTCTGGAGGACGTTTTGATCTGGTACAAGCCAAACCACATGCCATCCTCAGTCAGGGACAGGTTTGCCAACACCTATGAGCCCATCCTCGTGTTCACGAAAGGGGAGAAGAACGCATACATCCGGAAAGGAGGAATAGTTAAGATTCCAGTACAGCAGACGCCCTGGAAGCACACCGCCGTTTTCCCGGAGAAGCTGGTCGAGAGCATGCTTGAGAGGACGGCCCTTGGGGACGGCGATGTTGTCCTTGACCCCTTTGCAGGTACGGGCACTGTTGCGGCCGTCGTCAGAAGGATGCGGACCGGTCTGTTCCCCAGAAAGGTTTATTCGATCATGATCGAGAAGAGTGAAGAGTTCGTCAGCATAATAAGGGAGCGGGCGGGGATTGGGAAGGTTGTTAGCGTGGAGGACGTCCCCTACGAGTGGGCTCCCGTTGAGGAGGAGAGACTTCCCGACGTCCCCCCACTGGAGATTCTCGGCGATCGCCACGGAGAGGTGTTCATAGCCCGGGATTCGGAAGAGTTCCTTCGGGCGTTGAGAGGAACGACCACCCCTGAGTTCAGATCGTTCCATCGGGAGGACGCACTTTACTTCTTCGGGGTCAGGGACTGGACACTGGAAGATCTCTATTACCCACATTCCCTCTTCTACGAAGGATACGTTCTCCGGAACATGCTCGTCGTTTCCAGGGGTGACTCATGGTATCCTGTCTTCATGTTCGCAAGGGACACGACAAGGGTTGCCTACAAGTTCTATCTCGACCGGATAAGGATCAGGCCAAAGACAAGGGAGGCCCGGGACTGGGGGCGGGAACAGTTCCTCGGAATGAAGGTCAGGGACATCTCGGGCAAGAAAACCCGCGAGGGCAGGATCGTCAAAATTCTGGACCGCTACGACGATGGATTCCCCAAACTGGTAATGGTCAGATGGGACGGCACGGTCTCGGTAGAGTTTGCACTTCACCCCGAGAGGGATGAATTCGTGATGGAGGGACTGAAGTTCATGTGTCCCGTCTGCGGGGCCGAGCTGGAGGAACCCTACGACCCCGTTGGGGAGAACCTCTGTCCCAGATGCGGGTCAAAACTCTGGGAGAGCCTGGATAGAGTTCCAAAGATAAAAGAGCCCGAGGAGATCAGGGAGATAGTGGAGTTCCTTGAAGACAAAAACACCTCCCTTGGTGAAGTATTCGATGTGGAAACCCCCGAAGGGCGAAAAAGGGGAAAGAGCAAGTTCTTCCAGCTGGACAGGATAAACTGGGGGGCGTCCCCGGGTGCCAGAAAGGCGGTTCTCGGTGAGTACTTCACGAAGATGCGGCTCTACCGCGTTGACCAGCCTGCAGTGGCCCAGTATCTGAATCTGCTGAGGCGGTCGAGAAACCTCACCATAAAGGAGATAGTCCGTAGAATGCCCCCCGGGTACACCCACACCGTTGGCCACTGGTTCCGAAAGGACTTTGGCGGCTCGATACCCGTTCCCGAGGACATTCCCCTCCTCATGAAGGCCCTGGGCGTGGAGAAAGACGGGTTCCTGGAAGCCCTGACCAGAACCGCCCTCAAGTTCCAGACGGTGAAGGCTTCAATAAAGGGGCGAAACCCGGGGGATTTTATAGAGGGGATCGACGGTGAGGATCTCAGGACCTACCTGCGGAAGCTCTACATCCCGCCCTCGGCGTACATAAAGATGCTCGCTGGAGATCGGATCTAACGCAGCTCGTTCCACTCCGGGTTCCCATATTTTTCCTCCACGAGTCTTTCCGCCAGCTCCAGCTCGTAGTCCGTCAGTTTTCCCTCTTTTAGAGGAAAAGCTCTGAAGAAGCCCCTCTTGAGGAGCCCGTAGGCCTCCCAGCGGTTGAGCTTTATCCCCTCGCGCTCCAGCGTTGTGACGCGCTCCCATATGGAGGAGACACCCTTGTCCCGGAGCTTGAGCCCGGAAACGCGGAGGACTTTTCCGAGAACCTCAACGCGAGTCGCGTACATGAAGGTGCCGTGCTGTAGAATCACGCCCTTCCTCCTCGTCTGGGCCGAGCCGCTGATCTTCTTTCCCTTCACTGTGATGTCGTTCAGGCCGGAAAAGTCCGCATCAAGGCCCAGCTCCCTTAGCGCATCCACCAGAGGACCTGCCAGGTAGCGGTAGCTGCTCCCGACGTTCTTGAGCATCGGGTGAAAGCTTTCGCCCGCTATAACCGAATAGGTTATCTCGCCGAACTCGTCGTGGAAGACCGAGCCACCACCGGTAATGCGCCTGACAACGGGAATGCGGAGTCTCCTGGCTTCATCGAGGTTAACGTCGTGGACGACGCTCTGAAAGCGGCCTATGGTTACCGAGCTTGGACTGAAGGCGTATAAGCGAACGGTGTCCGGAACCTTACCCTCGATCCTCGCGCGCATTATGGCCTCATCTATCGCCATCTGAACCTCTGGCCTGGCTACAATGAGTGGGATGAAGCGCATCATTCGAACCACCAGGGTTAAAAAGTTCGACGAGTTTTTAAGCCCAGCGATGATGACGCCCAAGCCCTCCTGAGGGGTGATGAGAGCGGTCACCACTGAGCTATTCAATCAGGAGACGACGCACTTCCCGGCGATTCCTTCGGGCCCACCAGACGACCAAACCCCTAAAAACCCTGGAGATAATATCCATCGGTGAAAGCCATGTCGTGGAAGGACAAACTCGGCCTCGTGCACATCTACACCGGCAACGGGAAGGGGAAGACGACGGCGGCGTTGGGCCTCGCCGTCAGAATGCTCGGCTCCGGCGGGAAGGTTATAATCCTCCAGTTCATGAAGGCACCGGATCTCTACGGGGAGCAGAAGAAGATAAGGGAGTGCGGCGCGGTAATAGAGTCCTTCGGCTTACCCAGATTCGTCCACGGAAAGCCCGAACCCGAGGATATAGAGGCCGCCAAAAGGGCCTTGGAGCGCGCTAAGGAAGTCGCTTCGAGCGGCGAGTGGGATCTAGTGATTCTCGACGAGATCTGCGTCGCCCTCGGCTTTGGAATGCTCGACGTCAATGAAGTGAAGGAACTCATCCAAAACAAAGCCCCCCACACCGAGCTGGTTCTCACCGGCCGCTACTGTCCGGAGGAGCTTTTTGAGCTCGCCGACTACGTGACGGAGATGAGGGAGGTAAAGCACCCTTACCAGCGGGGGATTCTGGCCAGGAAGGGGGTTGAGTTCTAACCCCGGCTTCCATTTTCATTTGATTTCGACGTTGACCGAAAAGTTTTTTAGTTAGGAGAACTTAAGATAAGCCGAGGGGATTTTAGTAACAATTCTTTAGAAAAGGGGGTGATGGAATGAGCGACCTCATTGAGCAGATCGTGCAGGTTCTCAAGGAACAGGTCGTCCAGGACACCGTCGTTCCGAGGAACATCAGGCGCGCCGCAGAGCAGGCGATAGAGGTCCTCCTCGATGAGAGCAAGGAGCCGGCCGTTAGGGCGGCCGATGCGATAGCCATCCTTGAGGAAGTCAGCGAGGACCCCAACATGCCGATGCACACGAGGACGATAATATGGGAGGTTCTTGGCGCTTTGGAGCAGGTTAAGTGAGCCTTTGGTTTTTCCGCTCATTTCCTGCGTTACCGCTTTTCCGAGAGGTACCAGAGCTTTGCACTCTCCTCAACAAGCTCCGCCTTGTAGAACGCCTCCCTTAAGCTTTTTCCAGCGGTTACTATACCGTGTTTGGCCATCAGAACCGCGTCGTATTCTCCAAGGGCTTCCGCGGTTACTTCCGCCAGTTCCCCGGTTCCCGCCGGCCTGAAGGGCGCTATCGGGATCTTTCTCAGGTAAAGCTCCGCCTCCGGGGTTATGATGGGCAGTTTATCCCTTCCTTCGAGCAGCGTGGCGGCGATTATCGAGTAGGGTGGATGGAGGTGGGCTATAGCTCTTACATCGTTCCTTCTTTTATAGATGGCAAGGTGGAGCCTGTACTCGGAGGAGGGCCTCACTCCGGAAAGGACTTTTCCGTCCATGTCGATGACGGCAACCTGCCCTGCAGTCATTTCGCCCATAACAGCTCCCGTTGCCTTGATAAAAACGAGATTTCCCCGCCTGATGCTCAGGTTTCCACCGAAGGCCGCGGTTAATCCGCGCTCGTGTGCCAGGCGGGAGTATTTAACCAGCTGTGCCCTGGCTGTGCGGCTCATGATGACCACCTAAAGCTTTTTTAGCATCTCAACAAGCTCATCCTTAGGGATTCCATTCCACAGTGAAACTTTGTTGAGAATATCGTTAAGGGTTCCTTTGGCGATTTCTTTGTGGTATGGAACGGTTATTTTATGCTTCCCCACTGGTGTTTGCTTTTCGAGCCTTACATGACTACCCCGTTGCCGCACTACTTCGTATCCAATCTTCTCCAGGAATCTTATCAGCTTCTCACCGCTAACCACTGGCAGTTTGCCCAACGTGAGGCACCTCGAACTGTGATAGCGTCAGGACAGTTATCTCCTCTCCCCTTTCTATTTCGTCCTCAAAGTGAAGCTCAACGGCCTCCAATATATTCCTCATGAGTTCATCCAAGGTCTCCGCCTGGGTAAATATGTCCTCATCAATTCCCCGGGCACACCAGTATTTGCCGTCAAAATAAATCTCGAACTTAACTATCATGCTCCCACCGTAACCACTTGGAATTAGTGATACTTAACCTTAACCCTGTAGCCGCAGTCCCGGCAGTACGCCTCGGAACCCTTCCAGGCCAGCTCGCCGCCGCAGACCGGGCAGGTGTTGATGTTCCCACTCTCCCTCCAGCGTTCGTAGGTTTCCCGGTCAATCGCGAGGAAGGGGCCTTTCTCATCCTCCTCAAAGTGACCGAGAACCGGATTGCTCTCTAACTCGAGGGTTTCGGCGTCTATTATGATTGGCTCTATCCCTATGTTGCCCTCGTATTCGATGTCGTTGGCGGGAAGTATCTCAACTAGGAAGGCATTCAGTTGTTTGTCCCTGTACGCGATGACCTCGATGGCGTCGCTGAGCTCCCCGCTCGCGGGGATTACGTCCACCATCAGCACCTCTCCCTGCGGAAGAAGAAGCGCGATGACATCCCTGTTCCTGAAAACGGTAACGCCCCTGCCGAGGCAGGCCTCCTCCAGGCCAAGCTCCTTCAGAATTTCCCTCACGGTCTCGCCGTCCGGAACGCTTCCGCGCTCCATTACAATTTCGCCGAGTCTCCTGGCGAGGGGCATCGCGAGGTTGACCGGTTCATATACCTTCATGCTCCCACCTGAAGTGAGTGGGGAGAAAAATTTATAAACCTACCCGGGGCACTATGGAACGGGCACGGGTCCCGCGGTAGCCTAGCCTGGGAGTGGCGGCGGACTGTAGATCCGCAGGTCCCCGGTTCAAATCCGGGCCGCGGGACCACCAGAATTCCAAACCGTTCTACAAGCGCTTTCCGGACGCTTTTCCTGGATTTCGTTGCCATGTGTTATCCACTGCTCCTTCTCCGGGTTATTGCCCCGCCCAACCGGCCGGGAATTCGAGAAAAACTTTTAACCTTCTTTGGCATGTTAAATTCAGGTGTTTAAAATGGGGAAGAGCTTTCTCACGGAGCATCAGATTAAAATCCTCCGGCTTCGAGCGAAGGGGCTGAAGCAGAGTGAGATTGCCGAGATGCTTGGAACAAGCAGGGCAAACATAAGTATCCTTGAGAGGCGTGCGCTTGAAAAGATTGAGAAAGCCAGAAACACGCTCCTCCTCTGGGAGCAGATAAACTCGAAGATAAGCCTCGACGTCAAAGCTGGGGAGGATATCTTTACCGTTCCGGAGAGGCTCTTCAGAAAGGCCGATGAGCTCGGCGTTAAGGTTCCCTACAGCACGGCGGAGATAATCGCCTTCCTCGTCGAGCACGCCCCTGTGGATGATAGACTGGCAAAGCGGGACTTCACGCTCTTCCTGGACACCAAAGACAGGCTCAAAATCAGCGAATGCCTACTTGAGGATCTCAAGGAGATAGGGAAGGAGGAGTGATGTGAAGATCCCGTTCAGGGCCATTGCCAAACCGCTCACCGCTCCCGCTAACTCGTCGTCGAGGAGTATCCTCGCGGTGCCGAGGCCGTGGGAAGTGACGCCCATCGCAAGCCCCCTCGCTATTCTGTCCCTAACCCCTGCCGCGTCCAGGATCTCAACCCCGACCGCGTTGCCCAGTATCCCTGTCAGGATCACGAGAACCGCCGTCAGAGCTGGAATTCCGCCCATCTTCTCGCTTATCCCTATGGCTATCGCCGTTGTGACGCTCTTCGGGGCTATGCTGAGGAGAACCTCCTCGCTCCCGCCGAGGAGCCTCGCCGTATAGAACGCGCTCAGAATGGCTAAGGTCCCGCCGATAGCTATCCCGGCTGCTATCTCCTTCCAGTAGGTGGCTATCACCTTCCTGCTCCTGTAGACCGGAACCGCGAGACTGACGACCGCCGGTCCGAGGAGGAATTTGAGTATGACCGCGCTCTCCATGTAAGATTCGTAGGAATAGCCACTTGCCCACAAAAAGGCCGCTATCACGATTATCGAGAGCAGAACCGGGTTCGTGTAGAAGGTTCTTCTCCTCCCGTGGAGCTCGGAAAAGGCGTAGAAAACAACGAGGGTGAGCGTTATCCCGTATGGGTTCATCCCTTCCCACCCCTGAGGAGTTCAACCGTCTTCGCGGTGACGAGAAGGGTTATCAGGAAGCTGATTATCAGAGCACCGAAGACAGAGACAGCTTGACTCTTCAGCAGGCCGATGTAGGCCACTATTCCGACTCCCGGCGGCACGAACATGACGCTCATGTTCCTCACGAAGGCTTCGGCCTCGTTCTCCACCCAGTCGAGCTTCACCGCGCCTCCGAGCAGAGCGGCGAGGAGGTAGAGCATTCCAAGGACGCTTCCGGGGATGGAGAGATTTAAAGCCGAGCTTGTGAACTCGCCCAGCGCGTAGAAGCCGAAGATTATCGCCAGTCCTCGATAGGGTCTCATGATTTCAGTTAAGGCGTTGGGAGTATAAAAGCAGTGCTCCCCGATACGGGTAACCCTCTCTCCGATGCACTTTTGGAAATGGCTGGAACTCTTGTCTTTAAACCGGCAGGACGGGTTCTAACTGGAAAATCCAAAGAGGGGAGAATGAGGATAGAACCCGCTGAGCTCCTTTTTAGGACTCTATCTTTCCGAGGATGTTATTCCAGGAGTAGCTGGACTCGATGAGCTCCCCGACGGTGAGGGTTTTTTCCTCCACCACAGTGGGCTCAAGGTCCTTCAGCGTCTCCAGGATCTTTTCCCTGGGAATCAGCTCCTCGTCAAAGATCACGAAGCCGTTCTTGGCGTAGCCGTTGAGGAAAATCCTCCAGACGCCGAGTTCCTTCTCGAGCTCGTACTGCTTTATCGTTCCCCTCTCCCAGTTGATGTTTCCGAACCTGAAGTTGATCCTCGTGAGCCTCTTATCAGGTTTGACACTCATTCCAACCACCTCATGCCTTCGTCTTTATGGTTCCAAAGTAGTCCTCAATGTCGATGTAGGTCTTTCTGTATAACTCGCTGTTCCTCATCTTCTCCACGAACTCCTTGGTCCTGAAGTACTTGTCCTTCTTGTAGTCCCAGTCTGGGTGCAGCTTTTTCCACTCCTCCCAGGTGTAACTGAACTGGGCCTGCACCTTGTCCCTGTAAAGCTCGGGAATAACGTTGAAGGTACAGAAGGGGACTATTCTGCCGTCGGGCATCGCGTAGTGGATGACGCAGCGCTCCACCCTCTCCACATCGTAGTTGTACTCGTCCATGAAGTGCATCATTCCGAGGAAGAGCGCGTTTCTGTGGAACTGGCCGAGGGCGTCGTAGTTGCCGTACATGAAGGCGTTCTTTATGAGGTCGAGAACTTTGAGGCCCTTCGGGGCGTACTTATCGTCGTAGAAGGAGCGGAACTTCATGAATATCTCCGCCCCGAGCTTGAGCTTCTTGAGCTTGCCCATGCTCTTCCACTTCTCTATCTCCTCTGCCTTGCTCTCCAAATACTCGACGAAACCTTCAACATCCAGGAACCTGCTTATCGGAACGACGCGCTTGTTCTCGCGGTCGAGGAAAACGTAGGTTGCCGCTCCACAGCAGTAGTGACTGGTCATGTAGTAGCGCGAACCGGTGAAGGCCTCGAAGAAACGCGCAATGTGCCCCGCTATCGGTATCGGGTACCAGTCGTCCATCGCTATCGCGCCGTTCGTCTGCTCCTCTATCCTCCTGGCGGTGCCGGGGATGGTTATCCTGAAGCGCTGGCGCTCCTTCCTGGGAACCCTGCCAACCTGGGAGATGGGCTGGAAGTTCACACCCCTCACGATATCGAGGTGGTTGAGGCCGAAGTTGATTATGGCCCCAAGCTCGTGGTCGTTGACGTTCCTTATGGTCGTCGGGACGAGAACTATGCCCGGTCCTCCCGCTTTCCTCACGTTCTCGAAGATGAGGGGAACTTCCCAGTGGTTCTTCCAGTTGGTCTGGGGCGTCATTCCGTCGTAGCTCATGTAGAGGGTGTTCGTTCCGGCCTCGCGGATCTTCTTAACGAGGTCCGGCTCGAAGGCAAGCTTTATTCCGTCGGTGTTGAGCTGGACGTGGTCGTAGCCTTCTTCCCTTGCAATCTTAATGATCTCTATGAGGTCCTCCCTCAGCGTTGGCTCGCCGCCGGTGAGCTGGACCGCGTTGGCCCCGATGGGGTACTCCTTCTTGGCGTTGCGGAGCATCATGCGTATCTGCTCAAGGGTTGGCTCGTATATAGGCTGACCCTCCTTGGCGTAGAAGAAGCAGTACCAGCAGGACAGGTTGCAGCGGTTTGTGAGAACGATGTTGAGCAGGCTCGTGTGGGAGCGGTGCCTGGCACAGAGGCCACAATCAAGGGGACAGTTGACGCCCGTGTTCTCGACGTTGACACTCTTCAGCTTGAAATCAAACCTCCACTTCTGGAAGCGGTAGTACTGCTCAACGCTCTCATAATAAACATCGGTAATCATTCCCTCGGGACACTTTTTGGTTATCCAGACGTTACCGTCCTTCTCCCAGACGAGCGCGGGGACGATCCTTCTGGTTTCAGGACAGATTGAGTAAGTCCTGTGGGGCAGAGGACCACCGTAGGCCCTGCTGGCCTTCTTGAGAAGGGCCTCAAACTCCTCCTCACTAATCTCGGGGAACTCGAGTATGTCCCTAATTCTGCGGGTTGATTCGGCGAACTCTTTCTCGCCACTGGGTATCTCACCAACGACCTCAGCCATGGAATTTCCCTCCAGCGTAACATTCCGTCTGGCAGTTACTTAACCTTAAGGTATAAAAGCTTTTGCGTAAATATGCAAGTTTTCCTTCAGGGGTAGGGGGCAAAATTGGGAATCCCGAAGGTTAGGGTTAAAAGCACTCGCGGGATTCTAATTCTGGTGATAGAGTGCCTGCCAGAGAAATGAGGATGGAGATGTTCCTGCGCGCGCTCCTGAAGAGGGACTTCAGCAGGGCGAAGGCCCACGCCGAGAAGCTCCAGAAGATGGCCGGAAAGGAGGAGTGGGGTAAGGGCTACGCCAGAGCAGTCAATGGCATACTGAACGCCATAAAGGACAGCGACCCCGATGCCCTGGTCGTCAGGCTCCTGGCGAGCCACGACAGAAAGATGGCCGAGGAACTGCTCACCAGGTTCGAAGAAGTGCTCTCCCAGGAATTCAGGGACGACTACGAGAGGGGCTACTACACCGCCTGGACCGAGTTCCTCAGGGCATACCTCAACCAGAAGACCCTCGCGTGATGGCCATGGGAAAGGAAGAACTCATGAGAAAGCTTGAGGAGCGCATAAGAACCTGCCGGAAGTGTCCCCTAAGCCAGCTCAGGACGAACGCCGTCCCCGGATCTGGAAGCTACGACGCCAAGGTGATGTTCGTCGGTGAAGCACCGGGCTACTGGGAGGATCAGAAGGGCCTTCCCTTCGTTGGCAGGGCCGGAAAGGTGCTCGACGAGCTTTTGAGGGAGATAGGCCTCAGCAGGGATGAGGTTTACATCACCAACATCGTCAAGTGCCGTCCGCCTGAGAACCGCGACCCAACGGAGGAGGAAATCAAAGCCTGCTCCCCCTATCTCGACAGGCAGATCGACATAATCCGGCCAAAGGTCATCGTTCCGCTCGGAAGGCACTCGATGCGCTACATCCTCGAGAAGTTTGGCTTTGAGCCGGAGCCGATAAGCAGGATACACGGGAAGACCTTTGAGGCGCACACCCTCTTCGGGAAGATAACCATAATGCCCACCTACCACCCTGCCGCGGCCCTCTACAGACCGCAGATAATGGATGAGCTCAGGAAGGACTTTGCCACACTGGCGAAATTGCTTGAGAAACTCGGTTGAGTTTCCCTTCACCTTTCCGCTAATTTTGAGGCCGGTGATGTTACTATTTTTAATTTTATCCCTGTTATTTGCCTCCCCCAGGGACAATTTTGGGAAAGGTTTTTATCGGTTTAGTGTTCTATAAAGTACTCGAGCACACCCATATGCGCTGCAATGGAGACAAAGAGCCACTACTGTACATGGATTTTTGAGAACGTTCGCAGGAATTTCGCCGATTGACAAGAAATTTCGAGAAAAGGTTATATAAGCCGAAAGAATTTCGAGGTTAAATTCCTGGAGGTGGGAGTGTGTCGGACTTCGGTGTGTTATCCCTGTTGCCGCCCCTGGTGGCGATTATCCTGGCGATATGGACGAAGAGGGTTATCCTGGCCCTGTTCTCCGGGGTCTGGATTGGTGCCCTGATCTTCATGGGCTGGAATCCGATAAGTGGAACGACATACACCCTCGAGGTTCTCGTTGGCAGTGTTACCAGCGACTGGAACGCGAGGATACTCATCTTCGACTTCCTGATCGGGGCGGGCGTCGGACTCATATACAAGTCCGGTGGGGTTCACGCCCTCGCCAGGAGCCTGGCACGGAGGATCAGGACGAGCAGGGGGGCATCCGTCCTGGGCTGGTTTCTGGGGGTGCTGATTTTCTTCGACGACTACACCAATACCATAGTCGTTGGAAACACCATGAGGCCGATAACCGACAGGGCACGGGTCTCTCGCGAGATGCTGGCATACATTGACGACTCAACGGCGGCACCCGTTGCGGGGATAGCCCTTATCTCAACCTGGATAGGCTACGAGCTCTCCCTGATAAAACAGGGGTTCGAAGGTGCCAACGTCGTTTACAGGCCCTATGACGCCTGGTTCTCAAGCGTTCCCTTCAGGTTTTACTCGATTCTGGCGATAATAATGGTGTTCCTCGTGGCCTACTTCCACAGGCACTACGGCCCGATGCTTCATGCCGAATACCGCGCCAGGACGACCGGAAAGGTCCTCCGCGACGGTGCAAAGCCCCTCATGACGACCGAAACCGACCTCGGCCAGCCGAAGCCCAACGGGAGCATCTGGGACTTCATCGTGCCCATCCTGAGCCTGGTGGTGGTCTCGATACTCGGCCTGTGGTACACCGGGGCGGCGAATCTGTACGCCTACAGCCAGGACCTCGAGTGGTGGACGGACCTTGAGAGTCCCTTCAGCGTCAACTTCCTTAAGTACGGATTCGTTCAGTCCTTCCGCGAGGCCGACGCGGCAACCGCCCTGCTGTGGGGCAGCTTTGCCATGGTGGTTGTCGCGAGCGTGATGCTTCTCGGAAGGAGGAAGATGACGGTCGAGGAGTGGGAGGATACCATAGTTCGTGGAATGAAACAGATGCTCTTCGCAAACACCATCCTCGTCCTGGCGTGGGGTCTGGGGACCATAACCGATGGCGACCACCTCGGAACCGGAAGGTACATAATAGACCTGGCCACGGGCTCGGGAGCGAACCTCGGTCCCTGGATGCCCCTAATAATGTTCCTCTCGGCCATGTTCGTAGCATTCACCACCGGAACCAGCTGGGGAACCTTCACGATAATGGTGCCCCTCGGGGTTCAGCTCGGGTTGGCCTTTACCGGTGGCCACGTCAACGAGATAGTCTTCGCGACGATAGGTGCAACCTTTGCTGGCTCGATCTTCGGGGACCACTGCTCTCCCATAAGTGACACGACGATAATGAGCTCGATGTTCAGCGGTTCGGACCACATAGACCACGTCACGACACAGATACCCTACGCTGTAACCGTTGCGGCCATCGGGTCGATCCTTTACGTGCTCTTTGGTCTCGGGCTGAGGAACGGGGTGATCCTGCTGCTCATAGGCTTCGTGCTCCTCATAGCGGCCTGGTACGCCCTTAGCGAATGGTACGGTAACAGGCACGGTATCCCCCACGGCAAGGTTCCGATCTACGTCATCGAAGAGTGAGTCTTCCTTTCCTTTTCCCCACCGATTTCAGCGCGTCTTCCGGTTTTGAAAGGTTTTAAAAGTTCTTCGGACCCATCAACTCCAGGGGTGAGAGATTGCTCATCAGGACCTTCGTTCCCGCCCACATAACGGCCTTCTTCGTCCCGGTCTTCAACGAAGACCCCCTCAAAGCGGGCTCCCTTGGTGCTGGAATCAACCTTGACAAGGGAACCAACGTCTTCGCGAGCATCGAGAGGGGGACTCTTGAGAGGCACATCCATGTTGCCTTTAACGGGGAGCCGGTGAAGAGGGAAAACGCCGTCATAACCTACTCGGTTGCGGACGAACTCGTCCCGGAGGAATTTACGGGTGAGGTGGAGATCTGGCAGTACTTCGACTTTCCCAACGGCTACGGCTTCGGTAACAGCGCCGGCGGAGCCTTAGGGACTGCTTTAGCGTTGAGCTACGCCTTCGGTGGGACGTGGCTGAGGGCCGCCCAGACCGCCCACAAGCACGAGGTTCTCAACGGGGGCGGCCTCGGAGATGTAATAGCCCAGCTCACCGGCGGGATGGAGGTTCGCGTTAAGGCCGGCGGTCCGGGAATAGGCGTTACCGACAACCTCTTCTTCGAGGACTACCGCGTTCTGGTCGTCCCCCTCGGAAGGCTTTCCACGAAAGAGGTGCTCGACGGCGACGTTGTCAAAGCAATCGAAATCGAGGGAAGGAAAGCCCTCGAAAGCCTCCTCAGGGAACCGAGGCCCGAGCGTATGATGGTTCTCGCGAGGGAGTTCGCCGAGAAGACAGGACTGTTGAGCGGTGAACTCCTCGAGCTGGCGATGGAGCTGGACAGAGTCCTCTCAAACCCGCCATCGATGATAATGCTCGGTAGGGGCCTCTTCGCACTGGCCAGGGATAAGGAGCTCGAGAAGGCCAAGAACCTGCTCGCGGACCTTAATCTATCATACGACGTGGCCGAAATCTACATGGAAAGGCCCAAAGTCGGAAGGTGGGTGGGCTAACCTTTTATCCCCCTCGCCGTATTCTTTCCGGTGGTGATGATGGGTGACATGAAGTACGCGGAGTTAGCCGACCTCTACAAAAGGCTTGAAAAAACGACCCTCAAAACCCTCAAGACCAAGTTCGTCGCCGATTTTCTGAAAAAAACTCCCGATGACCTGCTCGAAATCGTCCCGTACCTCATTCTCGGCAAGGTCTTCCCCGACTGGGACGAGCGCGAGCTTGGAGTTGGCGAGAAGCTCCTCGTGAAGGCGGTCTCGATGGCCACTGGCGTTCCGGAGAAGGAAATTGAAAACTCCATCAAGGACACCGGGGACCTGGGTGAGAGCGTTGCCCTGGCACTCAGGAAGAGAAAACAGAAGAGCTTCTTCAGCCAGCCACTCACGATAAAGCGGGTTTACAATACCTTCGTAAAGATTGCAGAAGCCCAGGGGGAGGGCAGCCAGGACAGGAAGATGAGGTACCTCGCCAATCTCTTCATGGATGCCCTGCCGGAGGAGGGCAAGTACATAGCGAGAACGGTCCTTGGAACGATGAGAACCGGCGTCGCCGAGGGTATCCTGAGGGATGCCATAGCGGAGGCCTTCAAAGTCAAGCCCGAACTCGTAGAGAGGGCCTATATGCTCACGAGCGACTTCGGTTACGTAACGAGAGTCGCCAAGCTGGAGGGGGATGAGGGACTCTCGAAGGTTAGCATACAGATTGGGAAACCCATACGGCCGATGCTCGCCCAGAACGCGGCCAGTGTTGGGGACGCTCTTCGGGAGATGGGCGGCAGGGCGGCCTTCGAAATCAAATACGACGGTGCTCGCGTCCAGGTTCACCGGGACGGGGACAGGGTGGTTGTCTATTCCCGGAGGCTCGAGAACGTTACCAGATCCATACCAGAGATAGTGGAGGCGGTGAAGCAGGCCCTGAAGCCGGAAAGGGCTATAGTCGAGGGGGAGCTTGTCGCTGTGGGTGAAGATGGGAGGCCGAGGCCATTCCAGTACGTTCTCAGGAGGTTCAGGAGGAAGTACAACATCGATGAGATGATCGAGAAAATCCCCCTTGAGCTCAACCTCTTTGATGTACTCTACGCTGACGACGAAAGCCTGATAGACACACCCTTCCATGAGAGGAGGAAGAAACTGGAGGAGAGTGTTGAGGAGAACAGGAGGATAAAGCTCGCCGAACAGCTGGTTACCGGAGACGTTAAGGAGGCAGAAAGTTTCTACAAACGGGCCCTGGAGCTGGGTCACGAGGGGGTAATGGCCAAGCGCCTCGACTCGACCTACGAGCCGGGCAACAGGGGAAAGAAGTGGCTCAAGGTAAAACCGACGATGGAGGACCTCGACCTCGTCATAATAGGAGCGGAGTGGGGCGAGGGAAGAAGGGCACACCTCCTCGGCTCCTTCCTCGTTGCGGCATACGATCCCCATAGCGGCGAGTTCGTTCCGGTCGGAAAGGTTGGCAGCGGCTTCACGGATGAGGATCTGGCAGAGCTCACGAAGAGACTCAAACAGTACATAGTCAGGCAGGAGGGCAAGTTCGTCGAGATCGAGCCCAAGTACGTCATCGAAGTGACATACCAGGAGATCCAGAAGAGCCCGAAGTACCGGAGCGGTTTTGCCCTGAGGTTCCCGCGGTACGTGGCCCTGAGGGAAGATAAAAGTCCAGAAGAGGCGGACACGATAGAGCGCGTCGCCCAGCTATACGAACTCCAGGAGAGGTTCAGGGCAAGGGGTTGAGATCATCAAGTTCAATGCCCCTCTCCTCCCAGAATTCCCTCGTCCTTCTTTTCCTCTCCTCGATGGCCTTCAGGCCGAGATCGTGAGCGATCTCGAAGGCGTCGTCAACGGTTAGATATGTATAAAGCACCGCCCCGAGACCGAGAAGGGTGAAGACGATCTCCAGCCACCTGTTTCCGGAAAGGAAACCAAAGATGGGGGCATCGTAGAACCCGTGCAGAAGGGCCGCCTTCAGATAACCCCTTACGATGGAACCCCTGAGGGCGGAGGCGAGGGCTATGGCCGTGAAGGTGACGTGGAACATAATGACGACAACCCTGAGGACGGCGCCCAGAAAGTTTCCGGCGAGAAAAAGGGTGATCCCATACAATACCGCCTCGATCAGGGCGAACATGAAGGCTGTCTTGATGGTGAGATTCCAGCGACGAAGCACGTCTCCCCTCTCGACGAGATAGGGAATGAGCTTCACACCCTCCTCGACGAACCCCACGAAAAGGGGAAACACAGCCGCGAGCATGAGGGGGGAACCGTGGAGAAGGAAGAGGGGAATAATCTCCAGAAAGCTGGCAATCACAATACCCAGGATCGCGTAAAGAACTGCCCTTTTCGTATCGATGGTGGGCAAAATCCTCTCCAGGTCAACTGTCCAGTAATCGGCCCGGAAGTAGAGCCTTATACCGATCACGATGACGGCTATTAGATAGAGGACGAGCAGTATTACCTCCAACATAAAATCACCACCTAACCATCGACTATCGTATATTTAAATTTTTTTCTGCGAGGCCCCACCGCCAGGTTTTTAAACCTGCGGCAAAATCTCCCGGTGAAAAACACAGGATTAACAGGAAGGAGTCAAAATGGGAGGGAGAGAAGAGCTCATCAACGCTTTCTTCTCATGGGGAGCGATACTCATCGGGCGCTTCGTTCTAACATCCGGAAAGGAGAGCCACTACTACATAAACGTGAAGAGGCTCATCACCAATCCCGAAATCCTTAGGCTGATCTCAAAACTCATAGTAGACGAAACCAGGGGGAGGGGGATTGAATTCGACAGGGTCGCCGGACCGGAGCTCGGAGCCGTCCCAATAGCGACCGCCGTGGCCCTTGAAACCGAAAGGCCGCTCGTCATCGTAAGGAAGAAACCCAAAGGACATGGAACCGGAAGAAGGATCGAGGGCGAAGTGAATCCCGGCGAGAGGATTCTCCTCGTGGAAGACGTTACGACGACCGGAGGAAGCGTGCTCCGGGCCGCGAAGATCATCGAGGAACTCGGTGGAAGGGTCGTGGCAGTGAGCGTCGTCGTTGACAGGGAGGAAGGCGCAGAAGAGATTGTCGGGAAGCACTATACCTTCCTGCCCCTGGTCAGGGTTTCGGAGCTTCTGGAGGGAAAGAATGGGTGGGAAAAGGGAACCTAAAGGTAGTCCTCGATGGTCTTCGCGCGGACCATTATAGAGGCCTTGTCCCGGCCGTAGAAGACCTCAACCAGACCATCGGATTCCAGCTCCTTAACGGTCTTGAACACCGCCGGTGCGGGCGTTTCGAGTTCGGCGCTCAGCTTCTGGAGGGCAACCGCCCTCTTCTTGGTGGCAAGGGTTTTGTACACGATATCCTTACGCCTGCCGAGCATCGGGCGGCACCGTAATCTGTACGTCCCCGAACTAAATAAACCTTCCGTGGACAGATCTGACACCCCTCCAGGCAGGTTTATAAAGTGACCGCGCAACGCACGATCATGAGGGGAGTTGTGGAGAGACTGGACTTCGACGGCATGGGCATCCTGCGAAAGGGGAGGCGGGAGATCAGGGTCCCTTTTACAGCTCCGGGGGACGTTGTTGAGGTTGTAAAGTGGCGTAGAAAAAAGAGAAAGCTCATTGCACTTGATTTCAGAATAATCGAGCCCTCCCCCGAACGAACCGAGCCCCTCTGTCCCCACTTCGGCACCTGCGGAGGCTGTCTCCTTCAGCACCTGCCCTACGAAAAGCAGCTTGAGTTCAAGGCCGAAAAGCTCTCGGCACTCCTTGGTATGGACGTCGAAGTGAGACCCTCTCCACGGGTGTACGGGCATAGGAACAGGATTGACGTTGTCATCTCGACGAATGGTATTGGCTTCAGGAGAAGGGGCACCTGGTGGGACGTCGTGGACATTGAGATGTGCCCCGTTTTCGGCGAGACCAGTGCGCGGGTTCTGCGTTCGCTGAGGGAGTTTATAGAGGATCATAAGCCGAGTCTCTATAAGATAGGGAAAAATGAGGGTTTTTTGAGGTACATCGTCATGCGCGAGGGCAAGTTCACGGGGGAGCTCATGATCAACCTCATTACCTCGGAAGGGGACCTGCCTGAGAGTTTTCCGGAGTACTTCGACTACGCAACTTCAATATACTGGAGCGTCAACAGGACGAAGAGCGACGTCTCCCAGGGCGATGTAGAGCGCTTCTGGAAATCGGAGTTCATAAGGGAGAGGCTGGGTGACGTTACCTACCTTATTCACCCAAACAGCTTCTTCCAGACCAACAGCCACGCCGCGGTCCTCCTCCTGGAGGAGGTCTCAAAGAGAGTTGAAGGGGAAAGGGTTCTCGACCTCTACTCTGGCGTTGGTACCTTTGGAGTGTGGCTGGCCAGGAGAGGCTTTAAAGTTGAAGGCATCGAGCTGAACCCCTTCGCCGTTGAGATGGCAAATAAAAACGCCGAAATTAACGGCGTTAACGCGAAATTCAGGGTCGGAACCGACAGGGAAGTTGAGAATCTTTCGGGCTACGACACCGTCGTGCTCGATCCACCCCGCTCGGGTCTGCATCCCAAACTGATCCGGAAAATCTTAAAAGACAGGCCCGAGAACATCGTCTACGTCTCCTGCAACCCCCGGACCCTGGCGGATAACCTCGGGCACCTCGGGGAGGTATATTCGGTTGAGGACGCCGTGGGGCTCGATATGTTCCCCCACACACCCCACGTGGAGACGGTTGTTAAACTAAAGCTCAGGGTTTGAATCCAGAACTGGGAGGTTCAAAAACTTAATATACCACCTCGGTGTATACATGACGATGGACTCTGGGGTGAGGAATATGCTGGATGAAAGGGACAGGATAATAATCGAGATGCTCACCAGGGACGCTCGCACCCCCTTCACGGAGATAGCGAAGGTCCTTGGAATAAGCGAGACTGCCGTGAGAAAGCGCGTGAAGGCCCTCGAGGAGGCGGGAGTGATAAAGCAGTACACAGCCGTAGTCGACCCGTCGAGGCTTGGCTACAATCTCGTGAGTTTAACAGGCATTGACACGCTTCCCGAGAAGATATTCGAGGTTGCGAACAAGCTCAAGGAGTTCGAGTTCGTGAGGAAGGTGTACCTTACCAGTGGGGATCACATGATAATGGCCGAGGTCTGGGCCAGGGACGGTGAAGACCTTTCTGACATAATCTCAAACAGGATCGGGAAGATAGAGGGCGTTGTCAAGGTCTGTCCCGCGATAATCCTTGAGAAGCTGAAGTGATCCGTTCCGGGGGATTCACCCCCGGTCATTACCGGCCACCCCAAGGGCTGTTTTAGGAATCGGGATGACTGTTCTGCGGTTATCCGTACAACCAGGGGAAAATTTCTGGCGGGCCGGGCGGGATTCGAACCCGCGACCTTCGGCTCCGGAGGCCGACGCTCTGTCCTGGCTAAGCCACCGGCCCGTGCCCATACATACTCTTTACCATTGCCTTAAAAATCTAATCGTCC
>Ga0256831_1000126_pt1 | contig 39870 bp, 52 predicted proteins | sample 132544metaG_FD_189087 | JGI IMG/M metagenome (GOLD analysis project Ga0256831, IMG submission 189087) | Hydrothermal vent microbial communities from Lau Basin, Pacific Ocean - 132-544 | ecosystem: Environmental > Aquatic > Marine > Hydrothermal vents | place: Pacific Ocean: Lau Basin | collected...
GCGCAGTACGACGGTGACGGGACCAGCAGCGCTGAAGCATCCGCCGACGGCGGAGTAGGGGCCTGGAATGATATTACAGTCGGGGTAAGTGGGACTCCGACGCATGGTACAGCTCAGGCGCCCGGTGATACGGTGCATATCAAAAGCTGTGATGCAGCAGGGGCTGACATTGACCTTATATTAACGGCGCAGGTATTATTTCAGCCCGGTGATACTGTTAATGGATCGGTCAGATATATAGTAGATGACGGAACCATATGGGCACAGACCGGAACAATCAAGATCAAGGTCAATGTTGACGATAATTGTTTTGAGGTAAACTCAGTTTCAAACGGATTTTTTTATCTGGACGGCGCTGATCGGCTCACCCTGCAAAGTGGGCAAGTATCGACAACCAATTCAAACTGTACCATGAATTTTAACGGGTATACCATTGTAAAAAATGTGATCTATATCTTCAGCGACGATAATGATGACACAGGTATCCGAAAAAAGACAATAATAGCCAGTTCATATAATCAACTACGTTTTTACAATTGTGTCTTTAAAAAGGTGGTTGCGAACGGATCGTATAATCCGTATGTCTGGCAGCCGTCTTATGGCCAAATAGCGCATTTTATTAACTGCAGGTTCGAGACATCAACATCTGATTCCAGCGACAGCCTTTTCTATTTTTCATCGTTTGCTGCACCGGTATACATTGACGGGGGTTCATGGCCGGTAAAACATGCTGACTCTATAGCTGTTTATAGCAGTGTAAATTCCGGTGCGCAGGCGACTGCCACAAATTTCGATGCACCACCTGATGCCATGAGGCTACCGTTCAAAACGACCTTGGACTCCAACAGTGATAGTTCTGATAATGCAATGATTTTGTCATCAACAATGCGCAATCGCGGGTTTGGTTGGTCAAAAGCCACGCAGTATGGTTTTGCCATGTATGATGGGCTGGGAAACTACCCATACCTTAATGCCACCACACCGGCCGGACAGGGATGGGCTGTCCGTGCTATGGCCTCTTATGCGTCTGCCGACATTCCGTTTGATTTTGTCCGTTCGCAGATCCTTTACGATCTGGCTTCAGAGGCAAAAACAATCACCCTCCATCTTGCCGTTCGGGACAATTATTCGACTCCTCAGAAATCAGCCTGGTATCTCAAAATCGAATACATTGATTCAGGAGATACTACCAGAATAGAAACCAGCCAGGGCACAGGCGATCTTGATGCGGATACTCTAACATGGTCGGCTGAAAACGGAAGTAATCAGCCTTATTACGGAGCGCAGGTCTTCGACAAATATAAAATAGCAATCACCACGGCCCATGCGATCAAACAGAATACAGAGATACTGGTAACGTTGATGATTGAAACCCCTGCCCCTGATACGGCGTCTTTTTTCCTGGTTGATCCATATCCGGAGATTTCCTGATGCCTGCTGTTTATGCCGAATTTGGAAGTTGCGGACTTGGCCCGGCATCCAGCCAGGCTGTACCGGCAATGCCCGGCGCACTTGGAGTGGTGCGGCATCCTGGTGATCCGGTATATTTGACCAATATTACGCTTAAAAATATCATCATAGGCTCAAGATATTGGATAGCCCAAGAATCTGATCATTCCGTTGTTCTGACATCCGGGGTAGCTGCATCAACAGATGTCGTTTTATCAAATATTCCGGTTTACGAAACTGATATGCTTGCGCTGGTGCGGGTGCGCAATGCGTCCGGCAGTCCACCCTATTACAAGCCCTTGGACTCATACGCATATCTTACGAAAGCAGCGGTAATTGTTTTTATATCCCAGGAGGACGATGACTAATGACTCTTGATGAGATTGGATACAAGATTGATCAGCTGGAGCGCAACTTTGAAGCCATTGGCGGGGCAATCAACACCGGGGCCATGGCTATTGACGGCGCGGTAAAAGACGTCAAGGATCTGCGTGTAGCGGTCGGTTACCGGATTGACCAACTTGACCAAAAACTCAACACAATCCTGGAGCTGTTAAATGCCGATAACAGTTGACTGGTCGGCGCGGATAATCAATGTGCCAAAAGATTACCTCGTCCAGCAGTCGGCGACCATCTACCAGATGGATATAATGCAGTTTAAAGATGACGTTGTGGCCCTGCAGGCATCAGAGGCAGGGATGGTCAATCCGGATGCAATCAGGCACAACAGCAAGGTGCAACTCGGTAATGTTACCATTGCCGATGTCGTCCTTGTGATTAACGGCTATACGGTGACGTTTGAAAACGGTATTTACGCCGTTGATATTGTTGGCGCCAACTCCAATATAAGCGATGTGCTCAACCTCAATTATGTCTCGGTGCGCTCCTATAACTCAGCCGGGCTGCAAGTGGTATCAACCGGATCAGGACTCAGCACAGAGGAGCATGATAAATTGATGGCACTGCCGCAGGCTGTGAACACGGCTGATGCTGTTTGGGAGTATACGAGATAATGGCGGACGCGTGGGAATTGCTTGTTGCTGAATCATCCCTGCCCGAGCACGCGCATGATGCCTGGGAGCATTTGGAGTCGGTCAAGGCGGGCGGGGGAGGATTAACAGTTGTTTCTGACATAGAGGTAGAGATGGATCAATTATGCTTTGAGGTCGAAACGGAAGAGGAATTGATAGTGGAGACCGCAGGTGAACTGGAAGTTGAAGTTAACGATGATGAGCTTGAGGTCGAGGTGTGCGCATGAAAAAACTTGGTGATATTGATTACAAGAGAGGGGATACCAGACCTATCAGGTTAAGGATAAAAGACCCGGAAACAGGATCGTACCTTGACCTAACGGGCAGTACTTTCAAGATGGTTATTGATCCCGAGCAGGCCCCGGCTGACGGGACAAACAACATCGCCTCAATAGATGGTGTTATTGACCCAGACCAGGTTGAAAACATAGGCAGAGTATCGTTTACGCCAACGATCACCGACACCGATCATGTTGGTACATTTTATTATGAGGTGCAGATGATAGATGCAAGCGGTCATGTTGTCACGCTGCACAATAAGCCATACAAATTCAAGCTATCCCAGGATATCGTTAAATGAAAATCAATCGAAATATGGCTACGCCATGACCACAACAACCTATCGCCTCTATCGTGGCCATGATTGTCCAGGGCCTCGCTCATGCGGCCTTTGCATTGAGCAGTTCCCAGCCCTGGCCGATGACGGCCTCCTAATATCATCCCCAAATCTTGCCCTGCACGCGCAGGAGATTGAGGATGTCGTTAGGGCCTGCCCATCCGGCGCAATCTGCCTGGATGAGTGCGAGCCGTGACACTCGGAGAGTTGCAAGAAGATTTTGCCTGGAAAATAACTCGCTTGCTCTGGTATCTCCACGCCTGCGGATATAATATGCGTGGTGGTCACTGGCTGCGATGTCGTGATTGCTATGTCGGGGCAAAAAACTCCGTCCACAAAAAAAAACTCGCCCTGGACATAAACCTCACGCTTTCCCCGTCCCATGACGAGCGGCCTCGGCTATTAACTGGCAAGGCGGCGCAAGACGCCCACAATAAACTGCATGATTACTGGGATTCACTCGGCGGTGCAAGACGCATTAAAAACGATCTGAATCACTATTCTGTTTCATATCGCGGCATGAGATAAATCCCTTGGGGCACATTTTTCAAACATGCCCCAAGGGATCGCGTTGTAAATGGTCGGGAAGAGAGGATTCGAACCTCCGACCCCAGCGTCCCGAAGGATGAATTCATCCTTGATATTTCAGCTTTTGCGCTTGAAATTTCCGGGGCATAGGCCCCAAAACCAAACCGATTATTCAAGCAGATTTATAGCCGCCTTTTGTTCCGATGCGGAGACGTGCTGATACACCTTGGCGGTAATTCCAGGGTCAGAATGCCCAAGCAATTCCGATACCGTTTTCAGGCTGACCCCTTTCCTGAGCAAGTCAGTAGCAAAGGCATGGCGCAGGTCATAGAGCCTTAATCTTCTTGTCACACGCGCCCTTTTCTTGGCTGCCTTCCATGCCTTCTTGATCGAATCAACCCGGTGCCCGTGGTAATGCACAATGTACCTGATACCGTCCTTTATGTCTCCCTCGTACCAGCAGTCAAGGTGATCGTATAGCACATGATGGAGCGGCACCATCCGTTGAGGGAGCCCGCCTTTCCTGGCGGAAATTACCTGGATTGTCTTGTTGTGGAAATCAACGGCATCCCATGTGAGAGAGAGCAATTCTTCTTTCCCCGGCCGGAGCCCGGTATAATAAGAGACGATCAGTGCTCTTTTAAGGTGCGGAGCGGCCGCCTTTACAATCGCGTCAAATTCAGGCTTTGACGGCGGCATGATTATGGCGTCGTCCCGCTTTGGCATCTCAAACCCTTCCATGGGATTATGTGCCAACAGGCGGCGTTTTACCGACCACCTGAGTATTGCCCTTATGTCTGATAATTCCCGGTGGATGGTGGTGTTTTTGACTGTCCTTGACCTGCCGGCCACATATTGATCCAGCACGGTTGGGACGATCTGGTGCGCCTGCATGTTTCCAATGCGCGGGACAATGATTCTTTCCAGCTTGATATACAGGTTCCGATAGCTGGAGTCGGCCATGGTGTTGGCCTTTGCCTCAAGGTAGGAATTGCAAAGCTCTGTAAAGGTGGGACTGCTTGTTGTCTTCCTGGCGCCGAGTCCCAGGGAGAGATTAAATTCAATAGCCGCCCTCTCCGCCTCCGGGCCCCGGCCAAAGTATTTTTTATTTGTTGTTGGCCTGGCCTTATCCTTGCCCTTTTGGTAGCGGACTATCCACCTGCCGTCTTTGAGTTGGTGGACTGACATTCACCGATACCTTTTTCTTACAAGTTTTCCCTGGACAGTTTTTCCGCAACGTCGGCAAGTCCACACTTTATGACCCTCAATATTGATGAGTTTGAAAGTCCACCTGTGGCCTATAATTAGGCATAAAGCACGAGTGATTATTTCTTTCATCGATGACTAAACAGTTCATGCTTCATCCTGGAAAAACTTCCAGTAACTAAGATATATGACACTGAAAGAATTGTCGTTATTACCCAGAACCTTAATGAAAACAAAATCAATCCATCCATTTCCAAAGTTCCAAAAATGAAACCGAAAATAATGCCTGACAAGGCAAGAATTCCGCCAAGAGTAAAAAAAACTATCATGAAAGCATTGACATAATATATGCTTTCTCCTGCCCCAGCAGTCCTTGTCATCTCTTCTTCAACCACCATCCTCCCGGTTTCATCTATCACATATGACAATTTTCTATCTCTGATGGTTGCTCCATGGATAAAAGCAACAAAGTTTGCAAAAAAATAGCACGAAGCAATAATAAAAGAGTCTGAAATTCCCCCCGATAAAGATTTGTCTATTTTATAGACAAAAAAACAAAATACAGAAACTAAGGCCGACAAAGACAAGAATAGTAATATGGTCTTGAATGCGTAATCAGAACGAGCGGAATTGTATTTGTTTCTATAGTCTGACCAGCCATCAAACCCCATCCCCCTTCCCCCTTATTTTTAAAATATTCTCGCTGTTAATATTCCTTCGTTTTCTGCACGACACAGCCGACAATTCTGAATTCTTTGCCGGTCATCTTCATGGTGTCATATTTTTCATTCAGCGGCTTTAGATAGACATCGTTGCCGTCCCTGATGAACTGCTTGAACGTGGCCTCGCCATTATCATTGTTCCCGTTCTCAATTTTGGCGACAACATACCGGCCTGTTTCCGGTGGAATTGATGGGTCTACCACGATAATATCTCCGGGCATGAACTCAGGGAACATTGAATCCCCAACGATCCGCAGGGCAAACGTGTTGTCACTGACGGGACGAAACACCCGCACAAATTCTTCCGCATCACCCGGTAAAAACTGATCAACTATATCTGTCCACCCTCCTGCCTGCACCCAGGAGATTATTGGAACATCCCTCCATGGTTGGTTGCTGACACGCGCAAGCCCATGGAACCTGGTCGGGGCAACCGATACCGAACCGGTATTTATCCCCGGCCACATGGCAGGGTTATTTCCTTCGAGTATCCAGCGGCCAAGGTCGAGAATTTGTTCGTAGGTGTAGCCGAGAGAATCGGCGATCATACGGCGCACCTCTTCGCTTCCCGGCCTGTCTCCTGATGCTATTCTATTGATGTATGATGGTTCAACGCCTATTTCGCGGGCAATTTTAGCCTGAATTCCACGCTCTCCTTCTCTTACTATCCACGAAAAGGCCGCGTGAAATTGGCGTTCCACCTCTCGTCTTAGTGCCATACTTCTTTATATTTCCCATTGGGAAACAAGTAAAGTGTTTTTTTTGTCATTTTGCGTCATTTTATTATTGACAAAATGTTCCCAATGGGCAATGATAGCCACATGAAAAACGTAACCCAAAAAAAAATAGCCGAATGGTGCGGCCTCAAGGAGCCTTTTTTATCAAAGATTTTAAATGGTAAAAAGAGGCCGAGTGCCGAGAGAGCTGAGGCCCTGGAAGAAATTACCGGAATATCGTTTCGTGACTGGTTGCGAGCAGACCATGAAGAACTAAGGAAAAAAGTCGTTATTTCCTATCAGGTAATTTATAGCAACAAAAAGGACCACAATAACAAGCCTGCCGTAAAGGCGTAAAGTTATGCCACTCCAACCACTACCTGAACAGGCGATAGTAGCCGCCCGGCTCCGCAAGATGGCGGAAGACCTGATCTTACAGGCAAAGGCCTTGGAAGCCACCCTGCCCTACCGCCCGACAAGGCAGGCCCGGCTTACCGACCCAAAAAATACGGACACCACCAACAGGCGCAATCGGTGTGCCAAAACATCTCGTGACAACTTGTTGCCTTAGCCGGATGCAAGTCATGGATGAGCATTACCTCCTTTCTTTCTCCTGCAACCAAACCCCGCCAAGCACAATTCGGCAAATGGCGGGCCTTTTACCAAGGAGGACAAAGATGAAGGAAATAATTTCGGACGCAATATCAGCGGCAATCATAATTGCAATGCCGCTGGCGTGGATATACGTGGCGACACTGTAAATTTTAAAAGAGGAGGATATGCCATGGGAGCAAAAATAATAAGCACTGCGAGCAGTGGCCCCTGCGGCACCACTTCTTGCCCGCATAACACTCCAGCGGGCGGGGAATCGTGCTGCTCTATCTACAGTCATTATTACGCCGATATCGACTGTCCATCGTTCACCCGGATTGATGAGGTAAAACGACTCAGGGAGCAAAACACCATGCTCAGGCGCATGAACCGCAATCTGGTACGCACCGGGCGCAAGCTGGCGGGGTTGGTACGATGAGAATGCCGGGGCCGGGCGATATTTGGGGGCCGATCAACTACAACTGCGGAGATCCCAGGGAGCCGGAACGCTGGATGATCTGCAACGACTGCGGAGCGATATTTGAAGATGACTCGGAGTGCCCGGATTGCGAATCATCCCAAATAGAGGAGTTTACCCGTGCCATGGCAACGGAACTGAGCGAGGGGGTGCTGTGATGGGAGTGACAAGCATTGATGAGCTTAACAGCCGCCCCATGCGAGCCCTTGCAGCTGGCGTGATTCTGGACGCTATAAGCGAGGCAAAATTACACCCAACGGATAAAAGAGGGCGTGACGCCTATCATTTTTTGATGGGCGAAAACGGAATGCTCCAGTCATGGCTTGATTGCCTCAATGATATTGATGCCGACGAGATAATGATCGGAATCAAAAAATCAATGACAAGCAATTTTAAAATATCGCCGCCACCAAAACCAAAACGGAAACAACAGCCGACAATCGGCATTAAGCACGGGAAGAAGACTCTGACCGTGCAGCAGGCCGCTGACATCCTTGGATATAGTTACTCAACGGTATACAGGAGGCATGCCCTGTTCCCGACATACAGTCTGTCAAAATTAAGGCTGGTCATGCCAACTAAAAAAGATGGCCGTTGCCTTCGTGGGCGGCCAGGAAAAAAGAACGGAGGATGTAAATGATTGAGCTTGGAAAAATTGGCCTCGGCGCCATTGATGAACGTTTTCGGCACGTCCTCTGTGACGTGATTGAGAACATCCTGGATCCGAACACGGACGCTAAGGCGGCTCGGAAAATAACCATCGACATGAAAATTTCTCCTGACCCGGAAAACCGGGAGAAGTGCGATTTTGAAGTTGTCGTGAAATCGAAACTTGCCCCGGCAAAAGCCCATCAGTCAATGTTGTTTGTTGGTATTGACGAAAACGGGGAAATGGACTCGCAGGAAGTAGGATTGCCGGAACAAGGTCGCCTGTTTGCCGATGCAGAAACGGAGAAAGCAAACAGCAAAATCCATGAACTTCAGCAAAACGCAGGGGGCGTAAAATGATAGACCGTAGCTTTTTGGAAAAGATAGAGGAAATGTCCAGGATTGATACTCTTATTTCCGGGGACGCTATTTATAGCAAAAGCAAGTTACACCTTGTTCCGCCGCCGACCCCCGTGCCATTGTCTGTGCACTCATTGACAGCCATTGTTGATTATTTTACCGGGCCATTCATCAGGGAACAGACCAGTAACGGTGGTTTTGTCCATGTCATATCCTATGATACTGTAGCCGTCTCTTCAGAACTGTCTGACGATTACCGGGCGCGCGAAAATTACATGCTGGCGGACCTCAATATTGATCCCTATCCGTTTGGCGTCAGCCTGCCGGTGGAAAAATTTATCATAGCCCTGCAAGCTCAATTTGTACCTTCAGAAAACGTTTCGGCAATTTTGAAGGTCGTCGGCAACATCACAGCCGAGGCAGAGCAAAAGACCCTTGACGATGGCGTGAGTCAGCAGATTACCGCCAAGACCGGGATAGCCACCGTTAAAAACGTAACCCTGCCGAACCCGATCACCCTCGCACCATACCGCACCTTCCACGAGATTGACCAGCCTGAAAGTAAATTTGTCCTCCGGATCAACGCCAAGGTAGGCGAGAAGCCTACCGTCTCCCTGCATGAGGCAGACGGCGGCGCATGGAAAAATACGGCCATCTTGAGCATTAAGGAATGGCTGGTGAACGAACTCACTGACGTGACGGTGTTGGCATGAACAATTTTATTAAAGATGTCACTGCTGCTTTGCAGCGTGGAAGAAGAATCCACCACATAGACCGGATGCGGTCAACACCTCGGCCGATCCCAAGGCCGATCAATCAGAAAACGGCATGGAAGAAGCGCAGGAGTACATCGTAATCCATGAAAACATCCATCATAATTAGGGATGATGCCACCAAAAAAAGGGCACTGTCTGTGATCAGCGGACTTGCCCTTGATCCTATAAGTGAAATGGTAATCAAGCCATATAAGGTCGATTTGTCGGCACAGCAACGGAAACAATACTTTATATGGTGCGGATATATTGGTGATGATCTTGGTAATACAAAACAAGAGCAACATTTAATCCTCAAGCAAAAGTTTTTGGTCCCCATCCTCGAGCGTGAGGACGAAGAATACGCGGCCATGATCAATAGCATCCGGGACGTGTACCGCCAAGACATGGCGGAGGGGCTGTCTTTTATGTCGCAGGTCGTCAAGTTGACCTCAATTACTGATAAGCGGGTCAATATGCAGGTGATGCGTGAGTATATGACCGATGTTGACCGGTGGGCCGCTGAAATGGGGATCAGGTTACCTATAAAAGATGACCTGGACAAGAAGGCGTGGAGAAGATGAAGCGAAAGCCCACCAAAGAAGAAAGCCAATACATTGATGCAGCCATGGCGCAAGGGTGCATAATTTGTGGAAAGCCAGCTCAGTTTCACCACCTGCCAATGGCAAGGCCGAATGCCATGGCTATGGGGTATCCACTCTGCGCTGAACACCACACGGGAACTGCATACCCAGGGGAGTCCATCCATTCAGACAGATTGCTTTTTACGCAGAAACATGGATCAGAACTGGAGCTAATGCAAAAATCAATACTCCGGGTTTTCGCAAGATCAATACCATTTTAAAGGGGGTAAGAATTATGAAACCAGGAACATATAAAGACCTATCAAACAACGACTACCACTCGGCCCCAGGCATCAGCAAATCAGGTCTTGACCTGATTGCCAAATGCCCGGCTATGTACAAGCGTAGATACATAGACGGCATTGCCAGTGAGCCAACTCCGGCAATGATCCTGGGTTCTGCTGTCCACACTGCAACGCTTGAGCCTGACAAATTTGCCGACGAGTTTGTCTGTGCCCCGGAGATAAACCGCCGGACAAAGGCGGGCAAGGCGGAGTGGGAGCAATTACAGGCAGACAATGAGGACAAAACTGTCCTGTCTGCTGCTGATCACGCCACCGCCATAGCAATGGCCGAGGCGGTAAAAAGTCATCCGGTTGCCGGGAATATTCTGGCGGATGGCGAGGCCGAGACCTCAATTTTCCATCATGACGAGCGTACCGGGGAGCTGGTCAAGGTGCGTCCGGACTGGATAGTTGAGGACTGCCTGGTTGATCTCAAAACCACACAGGACTGTTCAATTGATGCGTTTTCAAAGGCATGCTTAAATTTTCGGTATTACGTTCAATCGGCAATGTATATGGATATTGTTACAGCGCAAACAGGACGGAATATCAATAATTTTATTTTCATAGTTGTTGAAAAGGTTGAGCCTTATAATGTATCTGTCTATGTTGCCGATAATGATATGATAGCTTTTGGTCGGGAAGAGTATCGAAAAGACCTGGAATCATATGCCGAGTGCAAGGCGTCCGGGTCGTGGCCGGGGTACAATGAAAACCAGATAACAACAATTTCTCTGCCCGGATGGGCATACAAGAGATAGGGGGAAAATAAATGTCTCAGAACAATAAAAACAATGTTTTTGCCATCGAGAAACAACAGCAAAAGTCAATACAGGGAGCCCCGGCGGCAACAGACGAAGCACGGGCGATTCAGGAAGTCCAGGCGTCGCTTATAATTGCAAAAAAATTCCCTCGCAATCAAATAGAGGCCATGGACAGAATCTTGATGGCATGCACCAGGCCAACGCTGGCAGAGGGAGCATTGTACACTTATAGCCGTGGAGGAACGGCAATTTCAGGGCCGTCAATCAGGTTAGCAGAGGCGATCGCTCAAGCATGGGGGAATATCTCTTTTGGAATCCGGGAACTGTCCACCGAAAAAGGATCAAGTACCATTGAAGCGTATGCGTGGGATCTCGAAACAAATACCAGGCAATCAAAAGTTTTTTCGGTGCCACACCGAAGACACACAAGAAAGGGTGGGTATGACCTTACTGATCCGCGAGATATATATGAAACCATTGCCAACAATGGCGCCAGAAGAATGCGCGCCTGCATACTCGGTGTTATCCCTGGCGATGTAACTGAGGCCGCTGTCAAGCAGTGCGCCGAGACATTACGAACAAATGTTGATACCTCACCGGATGCTATCAAAAAAATGACAAAGGCTTTTGAGCCTTTTGGCGTCAAAAAAGAGCATATCGAAAAACGAATCCAGTGCAGGATTGAGGCAATACGGCCAGCCCAGGTGATTGCAATGGGTAAAATTTATAACAGCCTCAAAGATGGCATGTCAACACCTGCAGACTGGTTTGATATGGAGACGCCGGTCAACGACCTCAATGACAAGTTTTCCGGTCATACCGACAAGGACACCAAAAGCGATGAGGCAAAGGGGGCGCATACCCGTCCGAAGGTTATAAAATCCTTTAAGGGCGAGATTGATAGCATTGAAACACCGGAAAAGCTCGACACATGGAGATTCAAACATCAGAATAGGATAGCCCGCGACCTGCCCAAGGAAAGCGATCAGCAAGAGGTGTATCAGTATGCGCAAGAGCGCTATGAGCAGCTCAAGGCGGATAAACAGGGGCAGAATACGAAAACAGAAGGCCAGTCAGAGGCATTCCACGACTGTCCGGCAGGCAAAGGGAACGTTCCTGAAAGCTATTGTAATGGGGAGTGCGGTAGTCGGCAGGGGTGCCCTGAGTTCCCGGATCAGAAAAGCAAGCTGCATCTGGAGGTATGATCAAAGTGACAAATGATTTGGTTGTACACATTGACGGGAAAATCGTTGATTCAAATTTTTCCGAATACAAAGAAATGGCCTTGGCGATGTTGGATAAGGTTAATCTTTCCCCCGCAACAGACGAGGAGTTTTTAGAGGCGGAGGATCTAATTAAGAAATTCAGCGCGGCAGAGAAAGCAATCGACAGGGCCCGGAAAGATGCCATGGAGAATGTCGAAGATATTGAACGGCTTTTTCAAGATATGACGGAAGTCGCTGATCGTATTCGCGAAGTCCGTCTTAACCTAAACCGAAAGGTAAAAGCAGAAAAACAACGCCGCAAAAACGAACTGATAGAACAATCAGTTAAAGATGTTCTTGATTTTATAGATATAAAGGTAAAGGAAACGCCTATTTCTAACGGTTTTTACTCCTGTTCTGTTGACGATTTTGCCCCCGTAGTTAAAGGGAAAAAATCTCTCAAAAAAATTTCAGAGGCGCTTGAAGCCAAGAAAGAAGAAATCATTGCTGGCATCGAAAAAAAAGATGCGATTGTCAAGGAAAACATTGTCAAAATTTTAGCCGTTGAGCCTGCATCGTTATTCCCTGATGCTCCTAATATCGTCACCAAGACACCGGAAGAGGTTGACGCCATAATCAAGGCCCGTGTTGCCGAGAATAAACTTGAAGAGGAAATATTAGCCAGGAGGAGAGAGGAGCGAGCAGCGGCCGAGGCAAGGCGTAAAAAAGAGCAGGAAGAATCAACCGCGTCACAACAGGTAGAACAAGAAGGCGAGCAAGTTGGCACAGTGACCGAAGAGCCGAAATACAAAACACAGGGGCAGCAACCGTTAAGCGTTGTGCCCGGGAAAGGGTTGGAAAAAATTAATTCAGCCATGACGGAAAAATTCATACTTTCTGTTTCCATCGTGGGAACGGTCAATGAGGCTAAGGAAATTGCACAGGCACTTGACAGTGCAATATCAAAATACCCGCAGGTTGACCATATAAATCTCAGTAGGCCATCAGTATGAAAATAATCATCCCAGGCAATGCCATTGCCAAGAAAAACAGTCAACGAGTTGTGCGGATGGGCGGGAGGTATGCCATCCGCGCATCCAAAGCATATGACAAATGGGAAAAAGCCGCGCTCCAGCACCTGCAATGCAGGTATGGCGGAGTGGTTTGGAAAGGTTGCTACCCGCTCCGGTTCCATATCTTTTTCTGGCGCGCAAACAAACGTAAATTTGATTTAAGCAATATGCTTGAAGGATCCCAAGACGTACTCCAAAAAGCCGGGATCATTGAGGACGATAGCATGAGGCACGTAGTCCCTGTTTTTGATGGATGGGACATTGATAGGGATAATCCAAGGGTTGAAATTTTTCTTGAGAAATATTGTGATAATATCAAAAGGATTGCCAAAACATGAATGACGACATACGGCTCTCTACCTCGTTTTTCTCAAACAGGAAAACAAAGAAGCTCAAAAGGAAAGCTGGTTACGATGGCATAGTTGCCTTGCTCACCTTGTGGGCACGAGTTGCCATCGAAAAACCATGCGGCACGTTGCAAGGTTGGGACGACGAGGACATTGCAATTGAGGCTGATTATGACGGCGACGCGGGTGAATTTGTCAGTTTGTTGTGCGAAATAGGTTTTTTGGACAAGGATTCAGAAGGAACATATTCGCTTCATAACTGGACCAAAAGACAAGGCTGGGTTGCAAAATCAAATGAAAGGGCCGAACGAGGAAGGCTGTCAAGAATGGCGAAAACTCACCGGGATATATATCAAAAACTTATTGACGAAGGGTACACCGGAATATCAAAGGAGCAGTACGAAAGGTTAACCGCCGTCAAGACTCCTGTTGACGAAAGGTTAAGCAATGCTCAAGCAGTTGTTAAGCAGCCAATAACCCCTGCGCCTGCCCCTTCTCCTTCTCCTTCTCCTTCTCCTGTTCCTTCTCCTTCTCCAAAAGAAAGAGTAAACGCGTGTGAGGTTGACGGCAGTGCCCAGCGGGTCAAAAAAATAAAAAACGAATACCTGAACTTTTCAGATGCATTTTACCAATATCTCTCAAGGTCAGGGAAAGGGAAAAAGAAATATACAAAAAAAGAGATTGTTTCAGGGGCGGACACTATACGCCTTTTAGTTGAAGTTGATTCATACGACCTGGACACGGAAATAATTCCATCATTGCGATGGGCGATCCAGCATCATTTTTGGTCAGGGAGAATTAAGAGTCTTGCTTCGCTGAGGAGGAAGGAAAAAGGGAGCAAGGATCATAAATTTTGCAATATGTTCAACCAGTTCAAGTCAAAAAACATTAAGATTCCGCCAGCAAAGAAAAACACTTTTGATCATTTTAAGGACATTTTTAAGGAGGGTTCAAGTGACCAAAGACCTGTCGATTTCAACAAAATTGAGAAAGGAGACGGTTGTTGCCCAGTTGGGACGCTTGGCTTGCCACTACCCCAATAGCGGGCACACAAGTGAGACAATCATGGTCATTGCAGGCGATTGGTACAACGAGTTCAAGAACATACCGGATGAAGGATTTGTGGCGATTGTTGACAAGACAATAAGAACCGCACGTTTTTTCCCGGCAATCGCCGATTTAATAGCGAATATGGAAACAGTAGGATTCTGTGATAATTGCATTTATAGGAGATTATGCGACGCGGAGAAAAAATGCCGCCTTAAACATGGTCAAGATTGCAGTGCTTACATCAAAGGAGCGCCACAGGGGGTCTTGTAATCACATCGCAAGCCGCAAAAATCAAAAAATAACCCCATGGAGCCTTGGTAGACTAACGGCTGAGGCCACCTGCCACAAGCGAACAGACTGAAATCATGCCAAAGGAGATGAACATGCACAGTAAAACCACCACTCCGGAACCCGCGCGGCCTTGTGGTCAGCGTGAGGCGATTTGTTATACAGACCAGCCCATGAGGAATTACCTATCATTTGGCGGTGGCGTTAATTCGGTTGCTTTATATCTTCTTTGCCTGGATTGGGGCCTTAATTTTGAAGGAATATTTGTGGATCATGGAGCGGACTGGCCGGAGACATACGAATATTTTGATATGTTCCAAGGATGGTTAAAAAAGAACGGCCATAAACAAATTACCGTCCTCGTCCCAAACGTGCAGGGATTTACAAATCTATACGATTACTATCTGTTTAAGAAGAAGGTGCCGAGCATTATGAAGCGTGATTGCACCGATAAGTTTAAGTTGCGGCCAGTTTATAAATATATTGAGAAGCCTTGTTTTATGCTCTTGGGAATTGACGCGGGCGAAAGCCACCGGGCTAGGTTGAACAGCAAGAAAAGTGTGGAAAACAGATACCCGCTTATCGAAGAGGGAATTAATCGCGATGGATGCAAAAAAGTTATCACGGATCATGGCTTGCCGGTACCAATGAAAAGCGGCTGTTTCTCTTGCATGTTCCAACGCAATGCTCAGTGGAAACAACTTAGAATGATCCACCCTGATTTATTTTGTAAAGCCCAAAAGTTGGAAAAGGCGGCAATGGATGACAGACTGGCCCAAGGAAAAAAGGCTTTTACTTTGAGAAACAACGGGCGGACAATAGGACAGATTATATACGATGCCCCTAACCTTTGGCCGGAGATGGATTACCCGCCGTGCCAGTGTTGTTTGTAAGTCTGTATAACGGTCTTGAGATCAGCGGCCAGCCAATGCGGTAGATAGGTAGATAGCGCTGGTCCTGGTCCGTTGGAGCGATGGGTTAGCTGGTTGATTTTTTTTGGGGGGGGGTAATTATGAACAAAGAATGCGGAAACAAGTTTTGTGACAGCTTTGACACAAAATACACGGCAAATTGTGGAATTATGACTCTACGTAAGGTTGCTACCTGCCCTTTGTATAGGCCAGAAGAAAAGACTATTGACAGGGTTGTTTTCAGGTTGACAGACAAGCAAAATGACAAGTTGCAGCCAATTTTTGAAAAGGCGAATGATATGCTTGGAGTAGTTTTTGCTCAAATTTTTGACACAGAAGATGGCCCCGGTTTTATCGAGGTTAGGTTTGTGGAAAAAGATGTTGCCATGAATGTGCAGAGAGCCATGGGAGTGAAGCCAGGGAAATTGCACCCAGGGATTACTTTTATTGAAACAGATGTTTAACAGCTAACGGTAGAATTGAGCGGCCAGCCTTGGGCGTATCCAAAAGCCGCGAGTAATTTCTGGTCCGCTCGAGTGGAAGTTATCTTTTTATTTATGGATGGGGGGTGGTAGTGAATGACTTATAAAGGAGTTTTACTTGTAACGGCGGCATTTATAGCAGGCAACTATATTTTTCAATTTCTGCCAGTTGTTGGAAAGAATGATTTAAGCATTGCGTTTGAAAGGTCTTTTTTTCAAGGGGTTCTTGGGTTGTACATAAGCGCAAAAATGTATTTTGGGCTTTAAGGATAATGGATTGATAGAGGTGCCTTGTGAAAAATTTAATCAATTTAGCTTTGTCGGCCGGGAATGCTGCAATGTTTTCCGAGTATGGTTGGTGGGGAAATTTATTCGCTGCGATATTTTGTTTTGGCATTTTCTTGTGGGTTATACACGAAGAAAGATAACGGTTTCGCATGAGGGGCGCCGTGCAGCCGAGAATGAACCTGTAAGCGAAAGCTTTACAACTGAACCAATAAACGACAACCGCCAGGTGGAAAGCGTCCCTTCAATGCGGTTGTTATATTACGGAGGTTTGGAAATGACAAGCTGGAAAGAAATGTTAAAGATTGCGTTTGAAAAAAACAAAGATGATTTTGATAAAATGATCTGCACTTTGTCTGATAATGATCTTATAACAGAGTTTAACGATGGTTTCGGCGCGAGCGAAGGCAAACCATTCACTGCGTGGGGAGATAAGTATGTTTATTTTCCTGTGGTATATGATGGTGCTGAATGGGTGGGATCTGCCCCGCGAAATCCATGCAACGAAGCAACGTCTCACTGGGGAGGTGAGTAATATAACGATATAAATCAGCGGACAGCCTTGGGGCTTCCGCCAAAACTGGTTGATAGCAATGGATGAAAATATAACACAAAATTCGCCAACGAGTGCTGTTCCGCTGAATTGCCTTGTTAGCAAGCCCGGCCACGGAGGTATGGGAACCCACCAATCGGCCAGGATGAAAAAAGATGAATGGTTGACACCTCCAGAGATTATTGACGCACTTGGGGTTTTTGACCTAGATCCTTGCTCTCCGGTTAACAGACCTTGGCCAACCGCTGGAACCCATTACACGGTTGAGGATAACGGCCTTTCGTGTCCTTGGTTTGGCCGTGTTTGGTGCAACCCTCCTTATGGGCTTGTAGCTGCATCGTGGCTAAGTAGGTTGGCCGAACACGGGAACGGAATCGCCCTTATATTTGCCCGGACTGAAACAAAAATGTTTTTTGACCATGTTTGGAATAAGGCCCATGCTGTTTTGTTTATTCAGGGGCGGTTATATTTCCATCATGTCGATGGGGCTAGAGCAAAAGCAAACGCAGGAGCACCATCTTGTTTAGTCGCATACGGGGCGGTCAACGCCGATTGTCTTTATAATGCCAACATTGCCGGACAATTTGTGAGGCTGATTCCGGCTTGCTAACGCTATAGCTCACCGGTGCCAATCCATAATCACAAAAACAACGGGGGATAAAAGATGACCGATAAACCAACTGAAAAATCAACGTGTAAAGCATCCGGTGAAGCGGATGGTTATGTGGTTGATGATGCCGTTTTTGAAGTTGGCGTCGTTACCGCACACCCTCTGAAAATGGCGATATTGTCAGCTGTGTCCATACTCAAGACGTGGAAATACGCCAGAGATCGTGGGCTAAAATTAAGAGAATGGTACGGGGTATATCACCATGGCACTGAGATCCTTCTGGCCCAGTTCGGTTGCCTGCCAGGATCAAAACAAGATGCTCGGCGTGTATGTCAATATTTTAACGACAGAGAAGCTGTTAAGCGCTTGTCAAAGTTTAAAAACGAGTGCGCTGCAAGAAGTAAGGATATTTACACATAACTTGTGATTAACGGTTCAACAATAAAATCAAACCTGTAAAATTGAACCGTTAATCAACAGCATAAACATAAAAAATACCGATATTTTGAAATCAACCATCAAAATAACCATTGAGTGCAACGGCCGCAAGATGAGCCTAAACTGCGCGCCATTGCTCTTCGGCCGCTGGCGGATCAAGAATGGCCGGTCGTTGTCGATCAAGAAGCCTAATGGCACGTTAACGGAAATATTTGATCTTGCCAGAAGGTGGGCAGTGGAGATGGTGCGGCAATGCAGGTGAAGAAAAAAGTCATCCGCAGAAAGGGCGGGAAAACACTATCTCTCGTCGAAAGAATCACCGGTGAGGTTCAGGTGGCAAAGGACAATAAACTTACCGGGAGTGTTGAGATCAAGATAAACTTTCGGGATGGAGGTGTGAGTTCTGCTACAATAAGCAGGACTGATGCCAATATTTTTTGATTACTCAGTCGTTAAAATTTGACAAGTATTTTTCGAGCAGTTTGTTTTCCTGCAGAAACAGGAGCAGGCGGATGGCGGCGGCATGCTGTCTGGTTGGCTGCCTGTCGCCGGACTCAATGCGAGAGACGGCATTTTGAGGCATCCCGAGCAGAAGGCCGGTTTGTTTTTGGGAAAGGGCAAGAGAATTTCTTGCCCTTTTGAAATCAGCAGGGGTCATTTGTCTTTGATTTCCCATCGGTCGCGGACATCGTAGAACATCCGCTCTCGGATCAGTTGCAGGCGGTCCTCTATGGCTTGTAGCTTGGATGCCTCATCGGCAGAGGACACCCGGCCCCGCATGGAGCTAACCAGTTCCAGCAGGTCCAGCAGTTCGCCACCGCCGGGACACTCGGCCCTAATGGCGGCGTTGTAGAGCTGCCGGGACTTTTTGTTTTTTCCGTACTTGGCTCTTAGTTCTTTGATCGGCATAAAAATATAAAGGGGCGGTTGCCCGCCCATGTCCTCAATTATTATAAAGTTCGCAGGCCGTCTCAATTATACGCCGAGCCTGCTTTGACTTGCCGGCCTCGGTCGGGATATCGCTCCCGCCGACAGTAACCAACTCCCATTCGTCTGCAGACCACATTACGATTGTTGCCTGCCGTCCATCCCTGGCACGCATAGTTAAATATTGATAATCTGGATCGTCAAGATTCGCGGTTATTGTGCCTGGCCGGTCGCCGACAATAAAAGTTGCCAGCTTTTTCTCAACGAGCAAGTCCGACCTGATTGCGTTTATTTTTTTCCTGACAGCTTGCACTTCAGGGCGACCAGCCAACCAACAGATAAAATCACCATTTATCTCTATTTTATCCTGGCCATCAATAGAGTTGACGTAAAGGTCATCGTTGGCGGTGCATATCTCTATTTTATGCCCATCAACAACAACATCAAATCCATAAGGATCTGCATTGCTGTCTGCAAGCCAATCCTCAATTTCCGCCAGCCAGTTGACTTTTTCAAGCGGGGCCAAAAAGGCCTTTACAGCCGATTCTTTTCTTGCTGTTTCGGCCTTTGCCTTTGTCTCTTTGTCTGCCTGTACTTTTTCTCGATATGCAATTACTTCCGGCTGATCATTGAGCCAGTTATCAAGCAGAGACATGGCCGTCTGTTTCGGCGTGTGACCATCAAAGGTCATGGTCATAATGGCAGGTACATTGCGAGATGCCAGCACTTGATCACCAGTCTGATGCCGATGTTCAATCCACCAGGTTGCGGATGACTGCTCTTGCAACTCGGCATGCCATTTATCCACAAGGATGAGCATCCATGGTTCCAGCTGGTCAGCCTGGATGTGCAATCCAGCAACCAGCTTTTCCGCCTCGGCCAGGATGGAGGCACGGATTACATTAGCCCAGGCGATCTGCTTTTCAGACCCGGATAGAGCCGGCAGTTCAGGATGATCAGCAAGCCAGGCAGCAGCAGCAGATCGTTCCTGTTCGCGCTCTTTGGCCAGCACAGCTTTCCGGCCTTGCCGGTAGCATTCGGGGCAGTCTACCGACTGCCACCATTCAATCTTTCTTTCCCGGCCTGCTACCTTACCGTAAATTTGCTGGGTGGTGGTGTGTCCGCATGCATGATGGATTGTATATTTTGCCATTTTCTTTCTCCACGCTCCCGCTCCGGGGGGAGTGACCGTCGGGGGTTATCCCCTTTTGTTGATTATATATTATAACCAATGGCGATATATTGCAAGGGAAAAATGCAGGTAAGGAAAAAAAATAATTAGATTTGCGAACTTGACAAAAAAATTATTTTGCATGATATTAAGGGTGTGAAGTTGTAACAAGATTACGGTTTACCGACAAACTCCGGCATGACCGGAACATTTTGAGGCCCGTTTCTCTGCGTTGATGCGTGGGGGAACGGGCTTTTTTGTTGATAATGGCAAAAAAGAAACGAAAAAAGATTGACTGGGAGAGGATTGAAGCCGAGTATCGGGCTGGGATGCTTTCTATTCGAGAGATTGCCCGGAGGAATGATTGTAATGATCGCTCTATCAGGAAAAAAGCAAAAAAGGAGGGGTGGGAAAGGGACCTGTCCAAGAAGGTTAGACAGAAAGTCCGCAGCAAGGTAGTCCGCAGTCAAGTCCGCACCGCGGCCTCTGAGAAGGAGATAATAGAGGAGGCGGCCACTGCCGGGGCCCAGATTATTGAATTGCATAGGGTTGGAATCAAGAACTTGCGCAAGCTGGAAGAGGAGTTGACGCGGGAACTACGAGACAGTCCAACCAAGCTTTATCTTTCCCGGTATGGCGGCGAAATAATTGAGAAGGAGTACGGGATAATCGTTACGGAGAGGATTTCGGCATTGCAGGCCCTGGCGAACACGATGCATAAAAGAATCCAGCTTGAGCGCCAGGCGTATAACCTGGATGAAGAGCGAGATACGATAAACAAGACTATCGCGGAAATGTCGGATGAGGAGCTTCAGCTAATCGCTCGTGGGCGAGTTGGAGGAGATTGAAACAAGATATGGCTGTTGTCGGCCCCAAAAAAAGAGCTGCAGCAATAGAACTGCTCAAGCGCCGAGCGGCTCGGGCAAACATGCTCGATTACACCAGCTATATGATGGACACATTTGCTCCGGCTCATCACCATGGGGTTATTTGCTCAAAGCTGGAGGCGGTAGAGCGCGGGGACATTAAGCGCCTGATCATCACTGTCCCGCCCAGGCATACAAAGTCGCTGTTGTCATCGGAAATGTTTCCGTCCTGGTACATCGGGCGCAATCCGGACAAGCAGGTAATAGCCTGTTCGTACAGTGCAGACCTGGCCGGGGATTTTGGCCGGAAAGTAAGAAACCATGTTAAGCGGCAGGCGTTTAGAAATCTTTTTCCCGATGTTCGACTGCTGGCCGACTCACAGGCTGCCGGTAAATGGAACACCGAGAGCGGCGGGGCTTATGTGTCTGCAGGGATAGGCGGCTCGATAACTGGCAAAGGCGCCCATGTAGCAATCATCGACGACCCAATAAAAAACCGGGAAGAGGCTGAATCCCCGGTGGTTAGGAAGAAAATATGGAACTGGTACACATCAACGCTTTACACCAGATTGATGCCTGGTGGAAGCCTGATTGTAATTATGACCAGGTGGCACCATGACGACCTTGTTGGTCGATTGCTTCGGGAACAAGAAAATGGAGGGGATCGGTGGGAAGTTATTAATCTACGGGCGGTTGATGATGACTGGACCAAGGCCCTCTGGCCGGAGTGGTATCCAGTTAGTGAGCTGAGGAAGATACGGGCGGTTATCGGTTCCCGTGATTTCGAGGCCCTGTATCAGCAGCAACCATCCGGCGATACGTCCCTCGGTTTTGATGAGGATTGGCTTTGTTTCTACGGCATGGAGCCGGAGCCGGAACTGGTTAATTTCTATATTGTTGTGGATCCGGCCAACGAGAAGAAAAAAGAGTCTGATTACACATCAATATGGGTGATTGGGCTACATCAGGATCGCAACTATTATCTGTACGATGGAGTGCATGACAAGCTCAATCTGACAGAGCGAGCAAATACCCTGTTTGACCTGCATAGAGAGTATCACCCGCTCGGCGTAGGGTACGAGCAGTACGGGATGCAGGCAGACATCCAGCACATAGAGTCATTGATGGAGGCGCGGAGTTACCGTTTCACAATTACGAAACTTGGCGGTTCAACTCCAAAAAATGACCGGATCAGGAGGCTGGTTCCCCTGTTTGAAAACTCAAGGATATGGATGCCGCATACAATGTTCAGGCGCAACTGGGAGGGCAACAACGTCAATATTATCCAGGAGCTTATCCGGGATGAGTATAAATTGTTCCCGGTGCCGATCCACGATGACATGCTGGACAACTTGGCAAACATAGTACACCCTGACCTGCAGGCTCAGTTCCCGAGGGCAATCAGGCCCAGGAGGAAACCAACATGGCAGGAAAAGCTCAATAAAAAGATTAACGCCCGGCAAACAGGCGGCTCTTTTATGTCTCAGTAACGGACACAACCATGGCTAAAAAAAGCAAAAAAGAATCTGAGATTGACCTCGCTGCCGAGAATTGGGATCGGTATCAATATGGCCGTTCTGTCGGGCATGACGACTACATTGCCACCGCTCAGCGCAACGATGATTTTTATCTCGGTGGTGGCTTGCAGTGGAGCGAGGCAGACCGCAAGGCAATGACCGCGCAAAAGCGACCGATGATTGAGCTAAACCACATTATGCCAGCCGTGCACTCTGCAATCGGCATGCAACTCCATAGCCGGGTAGACATTGACTTCCAGCCGGTCGGGGAAGGTGCGGACGAAAAGACAGCGGAAGTCTTATCAAAGGTCGTGATGCAGGTCGCCGACCAGGTAGAATACCATTGGAAAGAATCCCTGCAGTTTGAGGACGGAGAGATCCAGCAGAGGGGTTTCCTTGATTTCCGGGTTGATTTCTCCAATAACTTCCAGGGCGAGATTGCCTGCGACATCCTTGACCCGCTTGATGTTATCCCGGACCCTGATGCTCAAGGGTATGAGCCGAGCAAATGGCAGGACGTAACCGTTATCCGATGGTTGACGTATAGCGAGATAGAGCAACGGTATGGAGCAAAGGAGGCCAGGAGTGTTTCTCAACTGGCCGATGCCTATTTTGAGGATGACAATTACTCCGACCGGTCACATTTCGGTGATGACGCGGACGGTGGATCAGGTTACAGGGGTTGGGTCGAAAAAGACAAAAAGACCAAGACCCGCCGATACATGGTTATCGACCGTCAGCATTGGCGCATGGAGCGAGAGCCGGTCATTGTGTATTACACAGGCGAGGTAAAGCCGCTTGAGGGCATGACCGAACAACAGATAGCCCGTGCCCTGGAGATGGGTGTCAGGTCGGTATCTGATGTCCGCAAGGTCAGATGGACAGTCACCTGTGGCAAAGCTGTTTTGTTCGATGATTGGTCCCCGTATGAGACGTTTACTATTATTCCATTCTTCCCTGTTTTCAGACGTGGCAGAACTCGCGGGATGGTGGATAACCTGCGGAGCCCGCAGGAGCTTGAAAATAAGTCCGTCACCTACAGCACGGAAATTCTCGGGCAGGTATCAAATGCCGGTTGGGACGTGGAAGAAGACTCACTCGTCAATATGGAGCCGGAAGACCTGGAAAAATACGGCAGCAAGAACGGCCTTGTTGTTGTCTACCGGAAAAACTCCACCCAACCCCACAAAAGAGAACCGAGCCAGCCGCCGGCCGCTGCAAATATGCTTGCAGACCGGGCGGAATATGCGATCAAGACCGTATCGGGAATGTCTGATGCTATCCAGGGCCAGCAGGGGAACGAGGTGTCAGGAGTTGCAATCCAGGCCAAGCAGTACCAGGGTCAGTTACAAATGGGCAGACCATTTGACAACTTGGCCCTTACCCGGAGGCTGGCGGCCAGAAAATTCCTTGAGCTGATCCAGAAATTCTATACCGAGGAGCGGGTAATCCGGATTATTGACCCGCAGACCAAAAAACTAAAGGAAGAGGTTGTGATCAATCAGGTGGACGAGACAGGAAACATCCTGAACGATGTAACTATCGGGCGTTATGACATGGCTATTACCGAGACGCAGACACACGCCACCTTCCAGAGCAACCAGTTTGAGCAGATGTTGACCCTCAAAAAAGAGGGCGTCCCAGTCCCGGATAAATATCTGATTGAATCTTCAATGATTACCAAGAAGCACGAGATTGTTGACGACATGGCGCAGTCTGCAGGCCCGCCGCCTGACCCTGAAATTCAGGGCAAGATTGAAGAGAGGGCTGCAAAGGTAGAACTGACCAAAGCGCAGGCGGAAAAAGTAAAGGCCGAGGCGGTCAACACCAGCGTAGATTCTCAATATAGTGCCGTGCAGACAGCAGAGGTTATAGCCTCTGTTCCCCAAGCTGCACCGTTGGCTGACCAGTTGTTAAGGTCCGCCGGAGATGTTGACAAGGACGCTCCGCCGATTGTCCCGGAGAGCAACGCCGGACCTGTTCAGCCTGAAGGATTCCCGCCGAACACGGACCCGACTACCCCGGTCCCAGTTCCTACGCCTGAAAGCCCGGCAGTTGGCGCTGAGAGTGGAATTGAAACGCAACGAATGGATGGGAACGGTGGACCCAAAAGATAATATCCCAGAGGGATATGACCTTGATTCCCATGGGATAGTAATAGGTAGCAAAAAATGGGAAGAAGCTGTTGAGGTGGCGATATCAACAGCAAACGAAGAAATTAAACGTTGCGGAATAGATGAGATTTCTAACCCAGAAGGGGTGATTTTAAAATTAAGAGAACTTTTTTCACGGGGGGATATTGCTTGCCCAAGAAGGATGATTCGCATTTTGGAAAATCAATTATTGTCATACAGATGCTTGGCCGGAAGGTGTTACTGGCCTTGTATTGATTGGGATTATAAAACAATTTTAATAAATAAGTGAGGATTGAAAGATGGGAAAAGAAATTACAGGGAACAGTGTTATCGAAAATAACTTCAGGTATCACTCTCCAAAGCCTGGGCAGAATGAAAAGTATGAGGCGTTGAGAGGAGAGGCGAGAAAACTTGCCTATATGTTTGACGAAATGTGCCCTAATAGCCGGGAGCGCAGCCTTGCAATGACCAAGCTTGAAGAGGCGGTAATGTGGGCCAACGCTTCAATAGCGAGAAATTGACGGCAAGTTAACATGGAATTAACACGAGGTATTTCAATGAAAAAAGAAGAAGAATGGCGAGTTGAAGACGACATGCGGACGCTGTTGCGAGCCGCCAAGATCAAGAAGGACAAGAAGCGCATGGCCGCTGTCGCCAAAATGGCGAAGGCCAAGTTAACAGAAATGGCATCGCTTGCCAAAGAGTAGCGAGTTTCGCCCTGTCGGTTGGCGATGAAACCGACCCGGTGACCGTCTACCGGATTGAAGTGGCGAGTATTACAACGGAGGAACAATGAACGAGACAGACACGCTTTTAGACGAAGGTCAGACCGTCGAAACCGAGATGACCGAGGAGGAACTCGCAGAAGCCCGTGGAGACTTTGTTGAGGAACCTGACCAGGAAACCGCCGGTGATGATGAACTTTCCGAAGATGACATCAACTCCCTGGCTGATCTGGCAGGCTCTGCGGCAACCGATGATGACGGAGGGGGAGAAACCGCAGGTGGAGACGAAGCCAAGGGCGGCGAAGAAGGTTCTGCCGAAGGCAGCGACCAAGGGGGCGAGAACACCGACAAGGGCGAGCAATATCCTGAAACGATGCCGTACAGCAGGTTTGCATACGAAGTAAAAAAGCGTCACGAACTTAAAGAGCAGTTCAACGATCTTCAGGAGCAGCATAAATCACTGCTTGACCTGTTTAACAAATCAATGGCCGGCAAGGGTCAGGGCGATCAAGGAGGCGATGCCGGGGCGAACAATACCGGAGGCGCCACGGATGAATTTAACCTTGAGGAAAAGCTGGTTGAACACTCCGAGGCCGTTGCCAACGGCGACGTTGAAGAGGCGTCAAAGTTGATGAAGGAGATCATCGACAACCAGGTCAATATGTCGAAGAACATGGCGGCCCAGGCAATCAGGGAATATGAGGCCGGGCTTGAACAAAAGTCTGCAGAGTCTCTCGTAAATGAAATACTCAGCGAGCATAAAGATTTTTTCAAGGATCCTGTCCAGCTCAAGGCGTTTGATAGTCTCAAAATTAGTCTCATAACTGAGGACGGGTATTCGCTAAAAGATGCTCTTGTCGCGGCGAAAAAGGCTTTCTTTGGCGAAAAAGAAACTGGCGGTGACTCCAAAAATACAGATACGGACGATGCCGACGACCTGAGAGCAAAGGCACTGGCCGCGCAGAAGAAAAAGTCCATCGAACGTAATGCAGACGCCTCAAAACGGCAGCCTCCCTCAACCGCAGCCGCCGGGCATGGTCAGCGCGGTAAGGCGACAAAGAAAGGGGCGCTTGCTTTTTCAGAAAAAGAATATTCCCAAATGACCGAGGAAGAAAAAGCCGAGGCCAGGGGAGATGTTTTATAGCGCCGAACTCGCTTTAAAATAGTTAAAGGGCTTTTCGTGGATTGTGCCCAAAAAAACAATAAACGGGTCTCGTTTCGGTAAACGTAAATGCCGCGGCTCGGTCACGCCTTAGACCGTAAAAACTGGCACAAGATATTTTTACGGTAATTTTTTTTAAAAGGAGACCTACTATGGCAGCTACGAACTTTGCTGGATTAACCAGCGAACAGAAAACTTACTGGAAGCGGGACATCTGGACCTACATGCGGAATGAGGCCTTCATTTCGCGCCTCATGTCAAAATCTACCAATGCACCCATTCAGCACATTACCGAACTGACCAAGGACGAAAAAGGCACCCGCGCCCTGATGTTCCTTGTCGCCGACCTGCAGGGACGCGGCGTGGTCAACGATAACGAGCGCGAGGGAAACGAAGAGGCCCTGCAGAGTTATGAAACTGAAATCAACATGGGGCTCATCTCTCATCAGGTCCGGAATAAGGGCAAGTTGAGTGACCAGAACCATGTAATTCGGTTCCGGCAGACTGCTCGTGACCGCCTGAAACAGTGGCTTGCTGATTCCGCCGACATCATGGCGTTTCTTACCCTGTCAGGTATCGGGTATGAGTACAATCTGGACGGTTCCACTGTTAACCCGGCCGAAAATGAATGGACACAGCTTGTTTTTGCTGCTGATGTTACCCCGCCGTCTGCCGGTCGTCATGTTCGATTTGACGGGTCCAGCCTCCGGACCGGAGACACCAGCGCAATTACTGCAGGTCATACTCCCAAATATGGGATGCTTGTTGATCTGCGCGCCTATGCAAAGACCAGCCACCTCAAACCGATCCGAGTAGGCGGAAAGGAATACTACCAGTACGTGTGCGATCCCCGCACCCTTGCCACCCTCAAGAAGGATCCGGACTTCCTGTCAGCTGTGACCAGAGCCGCCAAGCGCGGGAAAGAGAACCCGTTCTTCTCCGGCGCCATCACCACTATTGACGGCATTGTGATCATGGAACACAACCTTGTCTACAATACGACCGGGGCAACTTCCGGGTCCAAGTGGGGCGCAGCCGGGGATGTAAACGGGACCCGTTCCCTGCTTCTTGGCGCCCAGGCTCTCGGTATGGTTGACATCGGGGCCCCTGATTGGGTTGAGAAGGGATTCGATTACGATTCCAAGCAGGGTATCAGCACCGATAAGTTTATCGGGTTCAGGAAACCACGGTTTGACAACCACTGGACCGGGAACGCTGATGAGGATTTCGGTGTTATCGCCTGCGACTTGGCAATATAAGCAGTACTGAGTAAAAACATTTCGGCATGCTTGCCACGAGCGAGCATGCCGGGTTGAATGATTCTACAATTCAAAGGAGCACATTATGACCGCATTAAAAACTCGAAGCGAAGGACGGCAGTCGATCTTGGTTGCCCGTGCCTCGTTTACCCATGCCGACATTAACGGGACCGCTTTTATCCCCGCCCTGGAGCTTCCTGCCGATGCCGTTATCCTCCGGGCGTCCATGGCGATTACCACCGTATTTTCCGGCGGAACTATTTCTGTCGGCACGTCCGGAGCCCCTGCCGGTCACCTAGCCGCAACCTCGGCCACAGCAACCGGAGTAACATCCATGACGCTGCCTGTTGATGGCGACCTGTTGGGCGCTGTTACCGAGGTAGGTATCACCTCGTCCGCCGCACAGTCTGCGGGCGAAGGCAATATCGTCTACGAGTATATTCGATCCGGCCGCAGCCAGATTACCCAGGGCTGATCCAGATAACCAATAAAGAGGAACGACGAAAATGGAAAAATTCAAAACCAGATCAGGCGATGTGAGACTTGCCTCCACCAGCGGCCATGTTGTGACCGTGGGTGAAGAGTTCGTACCGGTTCCGGATGAACTTGTAAGCCAGGCCCTGGCGAACAGGTGTATCCCTAAGGAACTGTACGATCAGGCCCTTGCCGATGCCAAAAAAGAAGCGGCCGGCGGCGATGGTGATAATGCCAATATGGGTGGTGATGATGTCAATATGATTAGCACCGCCCTTGCCAGAATCAGCGAAGAGCTTGAGGCTGGCAAGACGGAAACCGAGAAAGGGGTTGCCCTGGAAACCAGTACCGGCCTGCCTACGGTTGAAGCGGTTGAGGAGTATTCCGGCCTCAATGTTACTCGTAAAATGATCAACGAGGTAACAGGAGAGTGAACGCTGAAGAGTTGATCGAGGAGGTCGAGGATATTATCCAAGACCATTCATACGACAGCGAGGCTATCCTGAAGCACCTGAACGGGGGGCAGCTTGCAATAGCAAACAAGCTGCTCCTGCCGGGCCTGTCCGATGGGCATGCTTCCGTCAACACCGTTCTTTCACAAAACCATGTGGCCTTGCCGACCGATTACCACAAGGCCCTGCATGTGGCGCAGGTAGACGGCCTACCGATCAAGGTCTACAACAACAAGGCCCTGATGATTGCCGACTATGGCAAACTCACAACTCAGGCAGGGGAAGTGACCGGGGTAACAGTTGACTCTGGAGGGTTGGTGTACCAGCGCGTTCCTGCGACAGCAACGGCTGTTGAGCTGTTTTATTACCGCAAGCCTACGCCGATGACGGAATCTGGAGCCAGTCTCCCGGATGGTATTGGCGGGCAGATGGCAGATAATGATGACTTTGACTTTGCCTTGATTCATTATGCCTGCTGGCGATTATTCGAGCGCATTGAACAGGGCCTGGAAGGACAAAAGATAGATACCATCTACCATAAAAACGAGTTCTACGAGCGGGTATCAGGGTTGCGCCTGTTCTGCAGAGAAGGAAGATCCCATCCAGTGCCGCCGATTACCAGGGGGTCCTGGCCGTGAGCACAATCACTTTATATTACGGTTCTGTTGGGATTAACAATAAGGTCCCCCCTCATCGCCTTCCCTTTAATCCGGAAACCGGTGTAAGCGCTCTGGCGCATGCCAATAATGTCTTAATCAGCAGGACGGGTGAACTTTCGTCAAGGCGAGGTCAAGTTAAAAGTTTCTCAGGGAATTATCATTCTTTATTTAGAGTTGGCATTGACGGTTTAATTGCAAAAGACCGTGCAAGCGATACAGCAATTTATAAAATAATTGTTTCTGGTCCTGATAATATAGACCTTTTTGGTATAGCTTCAGGATTAGCGAAAAATAGAAGAATAGAATTTTGTAACGTTAACGGTACCATATATTACACTAACGGTGTCGATAATGGTATGATAGTTGATTGGCATGAAACAGCTTGGAAGGAAAATACATGGCCAAGTGATACCACTACTGAATTTAGAAAAGTCCCGCCTGCCGATCATTTAGCGTACAATGCCGGTAGGATTTATTTTTCTATAGGGCCCGAGATTTATTATACTGTTTTCGGTATGCCTGGGATTTATACCCCTAAAATGGGCGAGAGATTCCCAACAAAAATCTTAATGATTACCGGCGTAGCCGACGGTGTTTATGTCTCTGATACGGAATCAATATATTTTTTATCTGGCCTTGACCCTACCCAATGGACAAGTAGGAAGGTTGCCAGTTACCCCGCCATCGAATGGGGAAAGTATCAGGACCCCATTGACCCTTCTTTTTTTGGGATAGAATCTAATTCACCCTCTGCTTTACTTGCAACTGAAAATGGCCCGATTATTTGTATGCCATCTGGTCAAATCATAAATTTAATAGATAAAAATGTAAGTATACCAAAATGTTCAAATAAAGGTTCAATCGGTTTGTTCGATGAAACTCTTATAATCCAATCAATGGAGTAATAAAATGGCTTGGAAAAATTCGACTGGTTTTAGAAATGCTCTTCTGGCAAGGGAAACCTCTAATGATGTGTATCTATTAGCTGATGACATAACCTTTACCACCAACAAAATTCAAAGCTCTTCTTCCGGTCTTGGAGATTTTAAGGTCGGCCACTTTGTGTGGGTTACCGGTGGTACAAATAACAACAAAGTTGCTAAGGTTTTAGAGGCGTCATCGTCAGAACTCACTTTTGCCGCCAACACCTTTACTGCTGAATCTGCGGGGAATGCCCGGTGTATTATGACCATAAAGGGTGGTTCCGTGAAAGAGATAATGAGAAATGGCAGACTTGATCTTTACGGCTCTCCCCAACCGGCCGATGCTGATTCTGCGGAAACTGGGACTTTGCTGGCTTCCCTTACACTCAATGGCAACCCCTCTACGTCTGGCGATCCTACCAACGGGCTTAACCTTGGCCAGTTGACATCAAGCGTCTTGAAGCGTGCCCTTGATCCGAGCACGAATGATACTGAAGTTTGGAGCGGTAACGGTCTTGCCGATGGTACTGCCGTATGGGGACGGTGGTATGCAAATAATGTAGTTACCGGGGCGTCTACTACGGCTATCAGGCGTGATGGCACTGTGACTACTGTTTCCAGTGGTGATATTGTAATGTCTTCTGGTCGTGATATTGCCGTAGGTGTCCCCGCTGTTCTCACCTCAGTATCCGTTACGTTGACCTGAATCATTAGGCGGTAACTAAATATGATTGTATTATTTAGCAGCACGAACGATACTGGTGAAGGCAGCACCACGTGTCATATTAACGATACGTTAACTCTTGATACCACTATTGAGGGATATGGCTGTATAAATACGGAAATAAATGATGAGTTGACTCTCGAAACTGAGATGATAGCTGTTATGTCATCTATTTATCGAGAGGGGACAGCGTACACAGTCGTAAATGATACAATCGTACTGGGTACCGAAATAGATGTAACAGGTACGTATAACATTGGCATTAACGATGAGTTACTTCTTGGGACAACGGTTGATGTCGGTGTTGATCATCTTGAGATTAATGACCAACTTACGTTATTTACTGCCATTGATGGTTATGTAGAGAAAACGGTCGAGTGCAATGATACCATCACGTTAATCAGTAGCATTGATATACAACTGAGCAAAGGGGCACTGTTAAACGATGTTATAACATTGGGGACCAGTATTAACATAGACAAATCAATCTTGTGTTCTGTCAATGATGTCCTTAATCTTGAAACCAATATTATTGGTAGGTCCAGTTTGTCGGTAAAAATCAATGATGTATTAAGTTTGAGTAGTTATGCCCATATAAGCAATGGTAAAATGGAATGTGTTTTTACACAATTTAATGATTCGAGGTGGTGTTAATGTGTGCTCTTGCTGTTCAGGCTGCTGTTGGTGGTATAGGGGAAAAAGCCACTACAATTCTGGATAATTACCAGTTTAATTCCTTAATTGAAATAAATGGTGTATCCCTTGGTGCAAATTCGGAAGGATTATATGTTCTAAATAGTGGAGATAAAGACGATTCTATTGGCTTTACTTCTACTGTTAGATTTGCTGCCACAGATTTTGGTATTCATAACTTTAAAAGGATCAGGTTTTTATACATCGGGGTGGATACAAGCAATCCGTTTAAGGTTAAGATTTCAGTAGATAATCAAGAACCTGAAATTTATTCTATTAAAAACCAGAGATCGGGCTTACAAAGAGTTCACGTCCCAATAAACAGAAGCCTGAGGGGGCGATATTGGACCGTGGAAATCATCTCTTCTAATTGGTTTAGAATTGATGATATTAAATTGTTACCCGTCATTTTATCATCCGGGATGAGGTATTGATATGGGTGGTTTTGTAGATAAAATAAAATATCGGCATATTGGCGTTGGCAATCCCTGGAACGAGATCACTGAAACGGTCGACTATACCAGGGCTTACGCCGATCAGATGCGTGACGCCCTGAGCAATGAACTTGAGAATCTAAAAAGTGTAGTCGGCACTTATCATCCTGATTTCGGAAGAATATCAAGCAGCATACCTTCTCTTTCCAAACCATCATTCCCTTCTCCTCCCAACATCAATACTGAACTAAATGACAATTGGCCGGATATCAATATTCCTGATCCTGTTCTCAAAGATATTTCTGCAGATTTTTCCTATACCGATCCGGTAGACCCTGGCGATATAGATATTGATTTTGATTATAGTCCGGGTGTCTATTCCTCGTGTATTTGGGATGCTCTTTGTGAAAAAATAAAAAACGGCCTGTTAAATGGCGGTACTGGCCTTACCGATGCTGTATATGCAGCCATTATTGACAGAAATAAAGAGGCCCGGAGAAATGCCGAGGATCAAGCCCGACAAAAACTGGTTAATACTATTGGCTCAAGAGGGTTTGATTTACCCGGCGGTATGATGGCTGCTGCCATTGTTGAATTTGAGAAGGATATAATGGCTAAAGATATAGATGCAGTTAATAATGTAACAATAAAAGATTTTGAAATGGCTGATGCCAACGAAAGATTTATTAAAGAGATAGCCGTTAATATCGAGGGGATGCTTAGGAATGATTTTTCTGATTCTGAAAACCGTCTTCTTGATATAGCTAAAACGGCTAAAGGATATATAGTTTCCGTATATGAACAAAAAGTAAAGAAATATGTTGCCAGTTGGGATGGTGTCAGGGCTAAAATCGAGTCGGCCAAATCGCAAATTGAGGCAATAAGCAGTGAAAATGAATCAAAAATAAAGGCATTTTTAGGACGCACCGAAGTCTTAAAATCCAGAATAATGGCAATAAGCAGTGAGAATGAATCAAAAGAAAAACTCGCTTTATATAAGTCTCACATATATGAAGCAAAAGTAAGGGCCATTTCAACGGAGTTCAGCGCCTTAGTTGAAGAAATTAAGGTGGCGATGGACAGATATAAAACTGATGTTGATGCAGCAATTTCAAGAGAAGAACTGAATCTTAAAGCGTTTAGTTCTTCCGCAGCTTTGGCTGAAAGTGTGTCGGAGGCTATTTCTAAGATCGCCGCTCAATCTGTTGCATCCGCTCTTGGGGCCATCCAAACATCTATGAGTTATGGATACAGAGGGTCAACTTCAAAATCTGAAAACTCGAATTTGAGTAATTCTCTCTCCGAACAACATGCGTATAAGGAGGAATAGCTAATGTCTGCAAAGGGTATTTTGATAGCTGATCAAACTGGCGGTATATCGGTAGCATGTAGAGATGCTTTTGAGCAGGACAACAATTCAAATGACAGGGTGATACAAAGATTTGACCTATCATCCGGCAGAGGGCCTACACCAAGGGGGTCTGCTAACAGGGGAAGCTCTGCTGCCATTACTTCTGCCGATACTGCTGACCTTACTTCTTTACCATCTGATCTTACCGGCAACCTTATCTCTGTAGGTGACAACTCCTTGTTGGTTGTTCATGTAGAACATAGTGCATCGGATGGTTATGCTGATATCACACCATTGATGTATGATAGTGATGGCTCCCCATCCGTTTTTGGTGCTTTGTTAAAACAAAGAACATCTGTTCAGACGCCCGCTTTGAGAAGGGGCAGTTCATCCGGAGATTATATAGGTCATGTATTAACCTGGGACCTTTCCGGGGCGCATCAGATAGGTATACATATTACTGCCATTGGTGGCTCTTCCAATGGTGTTAAGGTGTGGGCTTATGTAATTTAACGGTGACAACATGAGAATGCGAAGATACAGAAGGGTCAGGAGATCTGTTCAAGCAGGTGAAATAAATAAAGAGCTTAATAGAAAAGTGTACGGCGGGACTACTGTATATAATGTCTCTGATCTTTCGTTTAGCTCTCCTTCCGGTATGTTTTTTGATCACTGTCTGAATGGGTGGGTTTCCCCTGAGAGTCAAGACGAGATTATTATAAGTGATAATCCTGTCGGTGATAATGTATACGGGGCAAGGTTAAGATTTTTAATAGTATTATTGGCTGATGGTTCTGCGGTTCCTTACTCTGCTCAAGCTCATAACCAAAATAGTGATTTTTATGTTCTGTCTCATTCGTGGGATAGTGATCACCGATACGATCAGGGAATGGGGGATGGTTTTGTAGGGATGGTCCATGCCTATCCCATTAGTGACGGTGCTGATATCGGTTCGGAAATAATACTTAAACCTGCTTTGGGATATTTTCCCCCTTGTGTGATAATGTCCTTAGAAAAAGATACGGTTGGGTTAGGCAATGTGTCTACTGTCATTGATCCTGATGACGGCTATGATTTTAGTCCATATTGCAGTGGTGATGTTTCAGTTGCTCTTGATGATACTATGTTGGATGGTGCCACTGGCTGGGATAATGGCCATAGTAACTGGGAATATGGTGGTCCTATTGGAACTCCTTATATGGTAGAGGCCAGTGGAGGTCCATCTGATTATTCTTTTATGGCTGATAGTCCTGGTTATATCCCTGATGGTGGTGTATCCGCTACCTATTATTTTGATGAATCTTGTTAATAAATGTCATTTTTCCCTCAGATACCAACAAAGGTAATCATATCAGGAGATACAGAAGTTTCCAGGTCCCTTATCGGTTTAGGTCAAAAATATCTCAGCGATTTGAATACTTTTGCAGGGTTTCAAGATTTACCCACTTGTTCGAAAACACATAGATTAGATGATGGTAGTATAATTAAAGTAAATATTAGTTATGGATTAACCACTATTGAAATCCATGTACCAGTAGCCGGGGAAAAGGGTAAAAAATCTTCTTTCTTTATTTGTCCGTGTTACCCTTGTTTTGTCCTTGGGGTCATTACTAAAATTCTTCCTGATAGAGAATTAAGTGAGGAAGAAAAACTAACCATAAGATATTCCTATGAAGTAAAATGCTGCGTGGGCAGGAGTGATGATAAAGATTCATTATATGTAGAAATAGACGTACAACCAGAATCGTGTGGTTGGGAAAAATATTATGTTGATGAATACGTATGGATAACACTTAAAGAAAATAAGTTTACGTCAACAAATGAAAGGCCAGAATGCTTATATGAATACATAATAAAAACTTTAAAGAAACAGGTGGAGCAAAGAGAAGCAGGTGAAGAGGTAGACGAATTAGAATTAGCTATAGCTCCTATTTATGTTTCAAATAAAATTGACACTTCTGAAGAGAAATGGAATTAGAGATAAAAAAACCAAATAATCCTGGATATAAGGTAGGTGATAATGCCCCCCCATTTATGGATTATCCTTCTCTTTCTTCTGTTGTTTTTAAGGAGGGCGGGGAAGAAATTAATGATCTAACTAATTTTTGTGTCGATGATGTAACTGTTACTGGCATAGATTCTATTTCAGATAATACGGTCAGTGTTAAACATAAAGGAATACCTTATCATAATGTTAAAGTTTTAATAAATACTGATTGTGGCAGTAGGGGTCCTCAGATTAATGGTGGGGATAGTAATAGTCCTCCTGATGAGGCTTTTTCTAGTTCTTCGTTGCATTTTATTTTTCCTAAGGGTGTAACCGGTAAGTCGTGGGGTGGGTTCGGTTGGAGTTGGGAGGAAGACGTTGAAACTGTTGAACCCATTGCTCAGGCCATTTTTCAAACGAATAATGATGGTAAACCAATCAAATGTGTAGGGATAATAGCCGTAAAACAACACGGCTATATATCTATGGAAGATGAACCTGACCTTTTACACCCTACATATAATGTATATATTGGTTTACATTTTAAATATAAAACACTTACTGATGACGATGTATCAGTAGTTATTACGAATGATCAATATATTTTATATGATTTTATAAATAGTCGTGTGGCAAGGATACCCAATGATGATTATTCGGAACTAATTAACGCTGATTTCGGTGAAAGCTGGTATAGCTATAGAAATGTTTTTGGTTCATCAGATGCAAAAGTAAGAGCAATTAAAATGGGCGTCAAGGGGGAGATTAGGGATAAAATATTATGTTTTACTAATAATATATATAGTTCGCAAATAATTAAATGTTGCGATACAGGCGAGGTTACATCTTGGATTATGGTGGACCTCAACCATTGGTACACACCTTGTAATGACTCCCATCATATAAAAAATTCTTATGGAGAAAATGATAATACCGTCATCAATTATGATGTGATGAGTTGGAATGGTATCAATATTGAAGATGGTTATCCCGATAATGCTCCTACCATAAATGACTGTTATGATGAGGAGTATGGTTGTGATGCGAAAATTTATTCATTACGAGAGGGGAAACGAAGTAAAAAATTTTTTAATCCTATTAATAATACTAATAATGAAATTATAACATATTTTAATACAACTGTTATAGGTACATATTATAAACATGATTTTCATATTTTGGTTAATGATGGTGATGAGGATGTTTATAGCATAGAATATGATTATAAAGGGTATAGGTTACAAGAAACTGCTTTTATAATCGTTCCAACGTGTAATCATATATATTGTTTTTCTACTCAGCCAAATTTTATATCCAATTTTATGTATTTGCCCCTTATATTTGTATTATTGGACAATCGGGGGGATGATGTAGTTGTTTCGACATTTGTTAACAATGATTATGGTTATATTTCGGCTGATAGCAATGTACATTATGGTGATTTGTTTGATTATATAAGAAAAAAGACAATTAGTATTTTTGAAGATAATACGTATCATGATGAATCTTCAGCGTTACATTTTCCCTATGAGTTTGAGACCGAATTAAATTTTATAGCCGTTCCTTATGATCCTCGAACACATAACTTGCCATACAAACCGACATAATTATTGGAGATTACTGATATGAAAACGAAGTTTAGAAACAGTAGAGGCCTTGTAGCGGAAAGTGATACATGGACCAAAAAACAAGCTGAGGCTTTTGCCAAGCAACCAACACGACCACCGGCAGTTTATAGGATGGTCGATGGAGCAAATAGCGAAGGTTCCAACAGAGCGGCAGATAATAATCTTGATATTCTTCAAAAAATACACCGTGCTTCTGATTATAATGATCGATATCAATCAAAACTTGATAGTATCATCTCTAACCTGCTGGATGAAAGAAACATTTCCAGGAATGTTGGGAGTGGTTTTACCCCCAGCGAAAGGGCTATAAGAATCGGCTCAAGACGTATACAGAATCAAAGGCTTGTGGCCCAGTTACTTTCTGGCATGGCCGGTAAAGAAGTAGATCAGAATGCGGCAAACGAAAGAGCGAATCTTAGCGCAGATGCCAGTCTTGACAATACAGACTTGCAGAATAAAGGGAGAATCAACCTCGCAGGAGTTCAAGGGGAGAACACACTTGCCAACACCGCAGCCGTCGGGAAAAACCAACAAGCAAACATTTTGTTGCAGGGGAAAAACACCCTTGCAAATACCAACCTGCAAGCGACAAATACCTTGACGCGGGACACCAAGCTGAACGAGTACCAGAAAGGTCGGGACTACCGGACCATGGCCCTTGACCTTTTAAAGAAAGGGGTACCGGCCGGGCCGGAGGTGTCGAACATAGCCAATACTCCAGGGTGGGCTGATGTAAACCTTGATTCCAGCGCCTTAACTGTCCCAGGGAAGCCGCAAAAGATTGAGCCCCTAAAGGTGCTTGCAGCCAGTCCGACAAGTAAAGTTGACAGGGTATTTGATCCTAACACGGGAACCATCCAGCAGGTTGCACCCACGCCACCGGCGTTCACCAGGGAGGAATACGCGGCAGCAATGACCAACCTTAACCAGGCCCAAGACGATGCAAGTGCAGAAAAGTATTTGCTGGATCTGATGCAAACAAACCCTGCACTTGCACAACGGATTATGTCAGACCACAAGGCTCTGCTCTCAACACCTGTCCAATAATCGAAATACCACCGGAGAGCATTTTATGTCGGTTCTTGATGTCATAAACAAGATCGAAAAAGAGCAGCAGGCTGATAAACAGTTCAAGACCATTGCCAAGATGTATGGCAGCCGGGACTCTATTCAGGAATCAATAGACGCCTATGAGCATCCTGAAACCGCCCCCCCCGCCTCCAAACCGACAGCATTATCAAACCGGCTTGACAAGATTGCCGGGATTGCAACAGATGAAATTGTAAACAACCCAGGCGGCGGTCGGCTCGTTGCAGCAAAAGTTCAACAGCCTTCCCCGGCAGAGGTTCTTTCATCTCAGCCCAAAAAGAAGTTTTCACTTGCAGGGGCAGCCGGAGCAATAAAGGACATCGGATCTGGACTCGTCACGCAGGTCATCCCTGATGTTGGCGTATCAATGGCCCGTCTGGTTGACGATCCAAACACACGGAACGGCATTCTTGACCCATATATTGAAGCAGGCGCAAAGAGGCAGGAAGAATATGCCAACGCACCCGGAAAAGACGAAGTAGCAATTCCATTTACTGACATTACCAGGGGAGAGCTCAGGAGCGGTGTATCTTCGCTCGGTTTCTCCGGGGCGTCAATGCTCGGATCCATGCTTGTCGGAAAGGCTGGCAAGGCTGCAGGAACCGCAGTGGGCGAACTGGTTAACCCGGCCGGAGGTGGTGTTCCTGGCGGAGCAATCGGTCAAAAGCTCGGCGAAGCACTTGGCGGCGGACTGGTTGGGTATAAGCTCGATAAACATCAATTCACACAACAGTACCGTAACTTTATTGAGCAGAAGACCGGTCACAAAATGACCGACAAGGAATGGAACACCTACCGGGCAGGTGACGTTGCCGACCATATCAATAAGCATGCCCTGCATGAAGCAGGATGGGAAGGACTCGGGAACGCTGTATCTCTTGGCATATTCGACAAGATCAAAGGAAAGTCCCTCGGAAAAAAGGCGTTGAAGGGCCTTGCTGAGTTTTTCGGAGTAGAACTCGCTGGGGAAGCGCAAACCCAGACCGGTCAAACAAACGAAAAGGTCGCCCTCGGCATGCAGCCGAAGGAGAACAAGAGGAGTTTCCTTTCGTTGTCCGATCAGGCGAAAAGCGCAAGGGAAGTGCTACCGGCAACCATGCTTATGGCCGGGGTAGCTTCCGGCGGCAAGTACACCTATGAAAAAGGTGTAAACGCACTGAAGGGCAAGGAAGACAGCCAAGGGCTTGAACGAAACAGGGCAGCCCTTGCACTCAAGGAAAAGAACCTACCCACGTCAGAGCTTGAGGCTATCCGTAGCGATCCGGCAAAGCAGCAGGAACACGGAGTAACCCCGGATGCCGTTGACGCAGTTATCAGGGAGCGGGCCGACGATGTAGCCATGGCCCACCAGATATTAAGCTCTGTTCCCGATCCCGGACCGCTTACCAGAACGGCGCAGCAGTCAACCACCCATGAATTATCACAACCTGGAATCCAACGAGAACTTGCCAAAACAATACTTGACCGGCAGGCGGAACGGAACCAAGAAGCACAGCCGGAACAAACGGTTTCCCCCGATGACGTACAGGCCGCTCAAGACCTCGTTGACAACCTGAACAATGCCATCGGCCAGGGAATTGATAAGGCCACACTTGTTCCCCATGTCCAGAATATTCTTGAGGACAAGAACACGTCCGAAGAGGCGAAGAAGATTATTCTTGAG
>Ga0256831_1000127_pt1 | contig 39851 bp, 38 predicted proteins | sample 132544metaG_FD_189087 | JGI IMG/M metagenome (GOLD analysis project Ga0256831, IMG submission 189087) | Hydrothermal vent microbial communities from Lau Basin, Pacific Ocean - 132-544 | ecosystem: Environmental > Aquatic > Marine > Hydrothermal vents | place: Pacific Ocean: Lau Basin | collected...
GATCCGGGTGTCGGGGGTTCAAATCCCCCTCGCCCCACCACTTTCTGTGCGGTGGTAGTCTAGCCTGGTCTAGGACACCGGCCTTCCAAGCCGGTGACCCGGGTTCAAATCCCGGCCACCGCACCAGAAACTTTTCTCTGTGGACTTTTTCTAAAGGTTTGATAAAGGGAGTTTTTACTTGCTCCTTTGGTAGGTATTTCATGATTAAATGCTTTTTGGGCACCGATTAAAGTTGAAGCTCTTAGAAGAGGCCAATTTTTAGTGTTAACCCCTTGAAACTTCTTCCTTGAAGCAAGGCACGTCTAACCTTTTGCTCTTTGAGGAGAAGAACGTTTTTTTTGATCGGACTTTGCTTTGTGAAGTTTGCCTGGCGAAGCTTTTTTCTAATTGCTAAGAAGCAAAAACCCTTTATGGAGTCATTATTTTGCCAGCTCATCCCAGATGCTGTTCACAAGGTTTCTCAGGAAAAACTTTATAAACAGGCTGGGCAACGCTCACCAGTGATTAAAAAACCACCTTTCTTGGAGGTGTTCGCAGTGGAGATGAAGTTCGAGATACCCGTATGCACCTCATGCGGAAAGGAGATAACCCCTAGGGAGCACGCCACTCACTTTGTCTGTCCAAACTGCGGTGAAGCTATTATATGGCGTTGTGAATCTTGTAGAGTACTTAGCATGCCCTACAAGTGCCCCAAGTGTGGCTGGGAGGGGCCGTGAATTAGGAGGTGAAGAAAATGGCTGACTACAACATGGTTGCCGTCGTTAAGGTTATGCCAACCGACCCGGAGGTTAACCTCGACGAGCTCGAGGCAAAGCTCAAGGAGGCACTCCCCGAGAAGTTTGGTTTAGCAAAGGTCGAGCGCGAGCCCATAGCTTTCGGTCTCGTCGCCCTCAAGTTCTACGTCCTAGCTAAGGATGAGGAAGGTTACGACCTCGACCAGGTTCTCGAGGCCTTCAGGAAGGTCGAGAACGTCGAGAGCGCTGAGGTCGAGACCGTTTCGAGGATTTGAATCCTCAACTTTCTTCTATTCTCCGTCATCCTGTTTGTTGCCTCCCATTGCGGTGGGTTGGGGTATGAAGGTTAGGTATGACCCAAAGGCAGATATTCTCTACATCCTCCTAAAGGAGGGTCCAGTAGCTGACACCGATGAGGTTAGTGAAGACGTATGGTTTGAATATGATGAAAAAGGGAAAGTTATAGGAATAGAGATATGGAACGCAGGAGAGAACATCATTAGGAAGAGCCTACTGGAAATAGAACGCTACACAAAAGGGTTGAAAAACGAAGTGAAAGTTTAAAGCCCCAAGCTCAGGCTTAGCTTCGGCCTCTTCCATTCATCGAGTATCGAGCGAAGCTCCTCGTTTTCGACCTTCGAGTAAAGCTCGTCAAAGCGCTTCTTTGCCCCCTCATCACCGGCTTTCCAGCGCGCCAGTTCGGCTATTGCCCTGAAGAAGTAGGCCGTATCGTCCTCAAAGAGCTCCGCAAATGTCTCCATGTTTCTCGAGATTACATCGTAGGCCTCTTCATTGAACAGCCCCTCGATGAAGTCAACGAGGGTGTCGAAAACGACTCCAAAGATATCATCGCTGACGTTTATTGCTTTGAGCAAGGCCTCGCGGAGGGCCTTGAAGGCCCTGTCGTAATCTTCTCTTCCGGCGTGGATTTCGGCCTCAACAAGCTTGGCGTTAATCTCTATCTCGTCGTCCCTCGGGTTCCTGAGGACTTCTCTTATTAACTCCTCGGCTTTCTCGTAGTCCCCAAGCTCGTAGTGGAAGTGGGCCAAATCGAGGAGGCTTATCAGCCTGTTCTTCTCGTCGTTTATGCGCTCGAATATCTCCCTCGCGCGTTCCATCAGTTCTATTGCCTTCTCCGTTTCGCCGAGCTCGTCGTAGTTGACCGCGAGGTTCGCTAAGGTTAGAGCAATCTCCTTGTCGTTCTTAAGGACATTCTCCTCGTGCTCGAGAAGCTTCTGGTATGTTTCTATGGCCTCCTTCGGCATTCCAAAGTGCTCGTAGGCATCGGCCAGGTAGTAAAGGGCAGTTGCGTACTCCTCTGGATCGTCCTTCTTCCCCTCAACGACTCTCCTGTAGAGCTCTATTGCGCTTTCAACATTGTCCAGATGGGCGTAAACGTGGGCAATCTCGTGAAGGAGGTCGTAGGGGTCGTCACATTTTATTGCCACTTCCCCGAGCCTCTTAAGTTCCTTTCTCAGCTCCTCTTCGCTCTCGATGGAGTCAATGTAATCGTCAAAGAGCTCAAGCAACTTCTCGCAGTCTTTTTCGGCAAGAGCCTTCTCCCATTCATCTTTGAGGTTCATTTCACATCACCGCCCTTCGGTTCCTCTAAAGGGTTAAAAAGCTATGGCCCATCAAAACCGGGGAGGCTTGGAGTGGGTCGTAAGTCTTTCAAAGTTTTCAATTAGATTTTGACAGTTTAACAACTAATTGTCGCAATTAAAATAACTTTCTCCCTTTGCCGTCATTTTGATTGACGAATATCCCATTAATTGTGAGAAAACACGATAGTTTAGGGTAAACTTTCTGGACAATTGGACATTTTGTCCATTGGTTCAACGTGAAAGGTTATATCTCACATCGCCAGTTCAACACATGGATAATTTATCCAGGTGGTGCAAATGGAAGAAGTGAGAAGGGACATAATACAGGAGTACGCAGGCTGGAGCAGTCTCGACGTGCTTGAAAACGCGAACCGCTATCCCGGCCCAACGGGTTTCTTCGCCTACGTTATGGAGGAGGCCCTGAAGGAGAGCATCTCGCTAGTCCCAAAGGAAGGGAGAGAGGCTCACTTCTCGGGCGATATCTACATCCACAAGCTCCCCTACAGCCTCTACATCCCCTACTGCACGGGCCACAGTACCGCCAGACTCCTCGAGAAGGGCCTCAGAACGCCGACGATAGTGTCGAGGCCGGCCAGACATTTTGATACCTACGTTGACCACATAGCGAACTACCTCATAACCATGCAACACTACTTCAGCGGTGCCCAGGCTTTGAGCTCTGTGGAGTGGTATGCGGGGCCGTTCATCAGGAAGGAAGGCCTGGACAGGCGTAAAATCAGACAGAACATTCAGAGGCTTGTTTACAACCTCAACTACCCGAGCAGGGTCGGAATGCAGACCCCCTTCACGAACTTCACCGTAACGCTCGACGCCCCGAAGAAAATGCTTGAAGGCGATTACGCGGTTTACGACGGGAAAAGGCTCGAACCCCTTGGCGAGTACGAGAGGGAAGCGAAGGAGTTTTTCATAGCCCTTACCGAGGTTCTCAGGGAAGGAGACGCTCTCGGACAGCCATTCACCTTCCCGATTCCCACAATAATGGTTACGGCCAAGATGCTTTGGGACGATCCGGAGGTGTTTGAAGCCGTTTTCCAAACGGCCGCCAAGAGAGGAAGCTTCTACTGGCTCAACACGAACGTCGTTGACCCCGACGCGAGCTACGCGATGTGCTGCAGAATAGCCATAGACAAGACCGAGATGGCCTTTGCCTTCGGAGTATCCGGGAAGAGCGCTGAAGAAGAGGCTATAGAGAGGCTTGAAAGACAGCGCTTCGGCGGCCTCTGGGCGATGCCCGACGTCACAGGCTCGGTGAACGTGACCACCGTCAATCTGCCGAGGCTCGCCCTGAAGGCCAGAGGAGACGACGACAGGTTCTGGGATGAATATGAAAGAATCCTCGAAACAGTGAGGAGAACGACGGACTGGTTCAGGGAGCGCTACGTGAGGCTGATAACGAACTACCGGCAGATGTATCAGATGATTCACCTCTACCTCGAGGAGTTCCCGTCCAGCCACTTTAACACCATCGGAATCCTCGGTTTGCCTGAAGCGGCCGCGATTTACCTCAACGAACCGAAGCTCTGGGAAGAAGGCACGAGAAGGGACTGGCTTAACGCGGCTGAGCTCATGAGGGAGATGGTTGAGTTCGCCACTTCCAAAGCTCGCGAGTGGATGCGCGAAAGCGGGACGCCCTGGAACGTCGAGGAGGTGCCGGGAGAAAGCGCCGCCGCTAAACTGGCCGTTAAAGACCTGCACGAGTTCCCGGAGCTCAAGGAGTACCTAAGCGACCCTGAAAACCCGATTTACTCAACCAGTATAGCCCCCTACTACGGCTCCCTCGAGCTGGCAGACAGGATAAGGATTGAGGAGAAAGTTCAAAGGAGCTTCACAGGTGGAGTGATGATGCACGTCTTCCTCGGGGAGGAGCCGGACCCAGAGGCGCTGGCAAAGCTCACAAAGAGGCTCATGAGGACAGAACTGGTTTACTGGAGCTACACTCCGGCCATTACAGTCTGTAACTCCTGTGGATACTCGACTACCGGCCTGTACACCAACTGCCCGCGCTGTGGGAGTGAGAACGTGGAAATATGGAGCAGGATAATCGGCTACTACAGACCGCTCAGGAACTGGAACCCCTTCCGGAAGAGGGAGTTCTGGACGAGGAGGCACTACTCCTCCTGATTTCTTTTTGGAGGTGATTCGATGCTCACGAGTGGCTGGAAGAGCGTCAGCATGGTTGACGTCCACGGTAAGGTCACCTTTACCCTGTGGCTCTGCCTCTGCAACCTCAAGTGTCCCTTCTGCCACAACTGGCGCATAGCAGAGGGTTTTGACTGCTTCCCGTTGGACAGAAAAGCCCTTCTGGAGGAGCTGGAATCGAGCGCCTTCCTCGTTGACTACTTCCACGTCACAGGTGGCGAACCGCTGATGCAGTGGCAGGAGTTAGGAACGCTCTTAGCTGAAGTCAAGCTTCTCAACGTCCCTGTGAGCCTGAACACTAACTTAACCCTCGTCGGCCCGCTGGAGAGGCTTCTGAAAGCTGGACTCGTTGACCACATCGCCACCGACCTCAAGGCACCTCCTGAACTCTACGGTCTCCCTGAAAAACCCTCGAAAAAGCTCTGGGAGCTCTTCCTGAGTGGCCTTGAGCTGGTCTCAAGCTATGGGATTCTACTGGAACTGAGGATTCCCGTGGCGAGAGGGTTAGATGCCTGGCCATGGGTTGAGGAGGGGCTCAAGCATCTCAACACTGACTTCTATGTTGTCCTTAACCCACTAGTAGGAAGGCCCCTAACGAATCCAAGGGATGAAGCCTGGTGCTCAAACCATTGCTGGCCCGAAAAGGAAGTCGAGGAGCTGAGGGAGAGACTGGAGGGGCTGGGTATAGACGTTCACACGAACCACTTTGGAGACACTCCAGCCAAGCGGGTTTCCGTTTCTGTCTGACCTTCAAAACCCAATTCCCGGCGTTTTCTTATTTCCCCGAGACGGGCTATCCATGACCCTGATGGACACCATGACATCCCCGGGCCAGAGGCTCATTACCGAAAAGCTTATAAATAGGCTAAAAGAACGATAGTGCGGAAACACTTAAGGTTACTAAAAGACCTCACCAGCCAGAAAAAGAAAAGGGAGGGGGTGAGGGGAGATGGCCCAGCTTGCAGGCCAGCCGGTTGTTATTCTGCCCGAGGGAACCCAGAGGTACGTCGGAAGGGACGCTCAGAGGCTCAACATCCTCGCGGCTAGAATCGTTGCTGAAACCATAAGGACTACCCTTGGACCGAAGGGTATGGACAAGATGCTCGTCGACAGCCTCGGTGACATCGTCATCACCAACGACGGAGCAACGATTCTCGACGAAATGGACATCCAGCACCCCGCCGCTAAGATGATGGTTGAGGTTGCTAAGACTCAGGACAAGGAGGCTGGCGATGGTACTACCACCGCCGTTGTTATCGCTGGCGAGCTTCTCAAGAAGGCTGAGGAGCTTCTCGACCAGAACATCCACCCGAGCATAATCATCAAGGGTTACGCCCTCGCTGCCGAGAAGGCCCAGGAGATACTCGAGGGCATCGCCAAGGAGGTTAGCCCAGATGATGTTGAGACTCTCAAGAAAGCTGCCGTCACTGCAATCACTGGAAAGGCCGCCGAGGAGGAGCGCGAGTACCTGGCGAACATAGCCGTCGAGGCCGTCAGGCAGGTCGCCGAGAAAGTCGGCGACAAGTACAAGGTTGACCTCGACAACATCAAGTTCGAGAAGAAAGAAGGTGGAAGCGTCCGCGAGACCCAGCTCATCAAGGGTGTCGTCATCGACAAGGAGGTCGTCCACCCAGGCATGCCGAAGAGGGTCGAGAACGCGAAGATTGCCCTCATCAACGAGGCCCTTGAGGTCAAGGAGACCGAGACCGATGCCGAGATAAGGATTACCAGCCCCGAGCAGCTCCAGGCCTTCCTCGAGCAGGAGGAGCGCATGCTGAAGGAGATGGTCGACAAGATTAAGGAGGTTGGCGCCAACGTTGTCTTTGTCCAGAAGGGCATTGATGATCTCGCCCAGCACTACCTGGCCAAGTACGGCATAATGGCCGTGAGGAGGGTCAAGAAGAGCGACATGGAGAAGCTCGCCAAGGCCACCGGCGCTAAGATTGTCACCAACATCCGCGACCTGACTCCAGAGGACCTCGGTGAGGCTGAGCTCGTCGAGCAGAGGAAGGTTGCTGGAGAGAACATGATATTCGTCGAGGGTTGCAAGAACCCGAAGGCCGTAACGATACTCATCCGCGGTGGAACCGAGCACGTCGTTGATGAAGTCGAGAGGGCCCTCGAAGACGCCGTCAAGGTCGTCAAGGACATCGTCGAGGACGGCAAGATACTCCCGGCTGGCGGTGCTCCTGAGATTGAGCTCAGCATAAGGCTCGACGAGTACGCCAAGGAGGTCGGTGGCAAGGAGCAGCTCGCCATCGAGGCCTTCGCTGAGGCCCTGAAGGTCATCCCGAGGACCCTCGCTGAGAACGCCGGACTTGACCCAGTCGAGACCCTCGTCAAGGTAATAGCGGCCCACAAGGAGAAGGGTCCGACCATCGGTGTCGACGTCTTCGAGGGCGAGCCGGCCGACATGATGGAGAAGGGCGTCATCGCTCCGCTCAGGGTCACCAAGCAGGCCATTAAGAGCGCCAGTGAGGCCGCGATAATGATACTCAGAATCGACGACGTCATCGCTGCCAGCAAGCTCGAAAAGGACAAGGAAGGGGAGAAAGGAGGAAGTAGTGACTTCGGTAGCGACCTCGACTGAAGTCTTCTAACTTTTTAGTCTTTCAATATCTTCTTCAAGTTTCTTCAGCTTCCCCTTAAACCTCCTCAGCTGGTCGTTGGCTATCCTCACGATTCTTTCGATGTATTCCTCGCCAACCCAGAGCTCGCCGTTCTCACCGAGGGGAACGTCCATTCTCTCCGTGGAGCGTATCTCGACGAGTAACTTTTTGTGGCTCACGCTCTTTATGTTGCTGTATTTAAAGCCGAGGCCAATGGCAAGGTTGAGCAACCTAACGGCATCCTCCATTGTTCTGGCCGAAACGTGCAGGATTGGGCTCCTCACCAGAAACCAGAGCTGGCCCGATTTGTGTTTCCTAACCGCCTCAAGGACTTCCTCCACGGAAACCTCGCGGTGCCACTTGCCGAGCCAGACCGAGTTGAGCTTATCTCCAAAATGTGGCATCTCCATGACGGAAATCCTGCCCGAGCACGAGCTCGTTGTGAAGTAGCTTTCCAGTGCGTTCAGTTTCTCAAGCAGGGGTATTATGTCGCGGTCGACCTTGTCTTCTTCCAAAGCCCTTCTCAGGCTTTCCATTGCCTTGGCCTTCTGCTCTTCGAAGTTCTTGGTGTAGAGGAACATGGTGGTTGGTCTCGTGGTGAATATTTAAACTTTAACGCTCAAGAAGAATCAACCTAAGGCTTGATACCTCTGCGATTGCCAGAAAGTCCGAGTCGTAAGTTATTAGCTCTTCTCCACGGTTTATGCACATAGAAGCGATTAGAAGGTCTGCAAATCCCTGTGGATTGCCCTTTTTGAGGAGTTTCTCTTGAAGTCTATGGGCGAATAATCGTCTAGAGTTGGGAATAAGACGTTTCCGCTGAACTTTGAATACCTTACAATCTGTGGAAACTCGACAAAAGTCACTCCTGTAATATCTTCTGGAATTTCCTATCTTTTTCTCACTCGCTCAATGACTACGTTGGTATCTAAGACAGCCACTTCAATCGCCTTCTGTCCATTTCCCTGATGTTTTCAATCTTTTGGGGCACCTCGATTTCCTCTCCGGTCTCCGACATGCCTATGAGTTCCCGGAGTTCGTCTACGCTCATTTTCCCTGGAGAGCTCTCAATCAGTGCCCGTATAAATGCATCTTTAAACTTCTTCTCATCTACCCACTCGGGGACCGATATTGTGATTACTTTTCCCATTTCCTTCCCCATAAGCATTTCTGTCCTGAAGAATTTTAATGTTTTCCATTAAGATTTCTAGAATCAACAACCGTCTCCCTCTCCTTCACGAACTCAATCAGCCGTTTGTAAGTTGGATGAACACTCAGCGTTGAGGAGTCGCCGATAATAATAAGCTTTCTCTTCGCCCTTGTCAGCGAGACGTTTAAACGTCTCAAGTCCTCCAGAAAGCCGAGCCGACCCTTTCTGTTGGAGCGGACAAAGGAGAGAACGATTGTCTCCTTCTCCCTGCCCTGGTAGCCATCAACCGTCTTCACCTCAATCTCCTCGGGAAGGAGGGAGCTTATTAAATCCCTCTGGTCGTCGTATGGCGTTATAACTCCAATCCACTCCGGTTTAACGCCGAGTTTTAGGAGCCTCTCGATTGTCTCCATAACGAGATGGGCCTCAAGGGGGTTTTCCCTGCTCTCGCTTCCTCGTCTCTGCCTCTCGAAGCGGTTTTCAAGGGATGATGTATCTATAAAGACGAGGACGTTCTCAGGCCTTGTGACATCGCTCCACCCGTCGTTTTCCTCTGGACTGCTCACTCCAAGGTCGGCCAGCGTTATATTCCTCACGCTCTCATCGGCTTTGACCTTTCCCTCGTAGAACTCCCTGCTGGGAAACTCCATTAGCCTTTCGTTCATCCTGTACTGAACTGTCAGCATCTCGCTTTTCCACGGATAGCGCTCGATGAGGCCCTCGAAGAGGGTTTTGCTCAGCTCTCTGGCTTTCTCGCTCAGTATAGTCGGCGGAAGCTGTTTGTGGTCTCCAGCCAAGACGAAGCGCCTGGCGCGGTTTATCGGAATTAAAACGCTGGGTATCGTTGCCTGAGTTGCTTCATCTATTATCGCGACGTCGTAGGAACCGTAGTCAACGACATCGAGGCCGGCCGATGCGTTCGTTGTCAAAACCACGTCGGCTTTCCTTATAATCTCCCTTGCGATTCTCTCCTCGAGCTTTCTTGCGTCTTCAAACGTTTTGCTTACCTGCTCGTTTAGTTTAATCCACTCGGCCATCTCTCGGATTAGCCTAGCTGGAATGCCCCTCGTTCCTATGCCCCTAGATGCCAGCCTTAAAATATCGCGGTCGCTCAATCCACGCCGGTACTTGGGGGCGGGCTTTGTGAAGGTGTCCCTCTTTTCCTTCAAGTTCTGGCCGATTACGCGGAGTTCCCTAAGCTCGCCGTAGAGCTCGTGCTGGGTTATGAGGTAAGCAAGGGTCGTTTCGTGGAGGGCTTTTGAGACCCTGCTTGGATGTCCGATACGAACGACCTTGAGGCCAGAATCAACGAGCCTTTCTACAAGGTTGTCAACTGCAACGTTGCTCTCAGCAGTGGCCAGAACTTTATGGCCCCGCTCAACCTCCTGCCGTATCAGTTCCACGAGAGTTCTGGTTTTGCCTGTTCCAAAGGGGCCGTGGATTAGAAAGAAATCGGGACTTCCAAGGGCCTTTGCAATGGCCTTTCTCTGGCTCGCGTTCAGGTTTTTATCAAAGGGTCTGAACTCGACTTCTTTACCTTCTTCCGGTTCCCTCAGGCCCAGATAAAGTTCAAGGGCTCTCCTCCCGCTCTCGCGAAGGTTGTCAAGGTTCTCCAGCCAGCGCCTGAAGGTTATGTCGTTGGCGTAGAGGTCAATCCGAACTCCCCTGAGTGCCCATTCTGGAACGGTTTCGAGGGCAACCGTTAGAAAGCGCTTTCCCTTCTCAACCACGGTCCCTACCAAATCGCTCTTTAGGGGGTCCCTCTTGCTGATTACAACCAAATCGCCGACGCTTATCTCGGTCTTTATTTCCCTATCGCGCCCGTATTTGACGAGAAAGTAGCCGAGCTCCTCGCCTATAATCTTCCCGTTAAGACCTAAGACTGCCCTTCCGAGTTTTTCCCTCTCTCTCCCTGAGAGCCTTCTCATCTCGGCTCTCATGGTATCTATCTCGGCTTTCCTCTCCATCTCGATGAGGGTCTTGAGGTGAGAGATGAACTTGGTAAGGACTTTGTTTTCAGCCATTTTTCCTCCCGTTTCGGGAAAGAAAAAGCAGCTTAAAAGATTGAGGGTGGTCAGCCCATGCGAGTCTCCTCACCGCTCGGGCGAAACTTCCTTCATCATCCCGGAAGAAATAGTAAGGAGAATAGTTAAAAATATAGCTAATACAGGAGGGCAATCAGGTCTCTATGGAACGACTTTATTGCTTTCCACTCGGATTCCCCTATACTACCGCTCCATGAAACTCGCTGATAAAAGTGCTCGAGTTCGTTGAGCAAGTGCTCGATGCATTCCCGTCTCCTGCCGTCCACGTTTCTCTCTAAGAGCTTCCCCCTTAGGAAGGGCATGACTTCAGACGGTCTGCCAAGACCAGCCCAGAAAAGACCTTCTTTCAATACCTCATATAATATCTCCTCAAAGCTGAAACTTTCACTAACGTTTCCAGCGGAGGGTTTGGCCCTCCCCCCTAGCTATACTTTGCACAACAGCTTCCATAGGAATCACCGTCCATAAGACGTTTAGAACCTATATCAACTTTTTGGGAAGTACTCTGAAAATATGACAAAAACATGGAAAAATTCGGAAGATACTTGAACTTTTTCCTATAGTTTTTCTTTTTTTCGCTATTATGCCAATGCCAGCACGAGAATTACGGCCAGCACTGGGGCAATGTAGGAGAGGGCTATCACGAGCTTTTTCATGCTATCACCGTGTCCGAATGTACACATTTGTTTAAAAGCTTTACGTTTGTAAAGTGAACTAGAATGGGCATTTTGGTTTGGCGTGTTTCCTTTGACTCATTGCCTTGCTAAGGAAACCCTTAAAAATCATAAACAAGTTCACGTTAAAAAGGGCGCGGAGGTTTGGAAATTATGGGGGAGTTTGAACAAAAACTTGTTAATGCCATCAAGGGTTACACCTTCGACGACGTTCTTCTGATACCCCAGGCAACTGAAGTCGAGCCAAAAGACGTTGACGTCTCTACGCGGATAACTCCAAACGTGAGGCTCAACGTACCGATTCTCAGTGCGGCCATGGACACCGTTACGGAGTGGGAGATGGCGGTCGCGATGGCCCGGGAAGGTGGTCTGGGCGTAATCCACAGGAACATGAGCATAAGCGAGCAAGTCGAGCAGGTTAAGAAAGTAAAGCGGGCGGAGCGCTTTATCGTTGAAGACGTGATTTCCATCTCGCCTGAAGAGACCGTTGACTACGCCCTCTTCCTGATGGAGAAGAACGGTATCGACGGTCTTCCTGTCATTAAGGAGGGAAGGGTTGTCGGCGTCATCAGCAAGAAGGACATAGCGGTGAAGCAGGGGAAGCTCGTGAGGGAGGTAATGACGGGCGAGCCGATAACGGTGAGCGAAAGCGTGACCGCCGAGGAAGCCCTCAACCTCATGTTCGAGCACAGGATAGACAGACTGCCGGTGGTCGATGAGGACGGTACACTTGTGGGCATAATCACGATGAGCGACCTAGCAAAGAGGAAGAAGTGGAAGAACGCCGTGAAGGACGAGAACGGTGACCTTCTGGTTGCCGCGGCGGTCGGGCCCTTTGACATAAAGAGGGCAAAGGCTCTCGACAGGGCAGGGGTTGATGTTATAGTTGTGGACACGGCCCACGCCCACAACCTCAAGGCGATTAGGGCCATGAAGGAGATAAGGAAAGCCGTTGATGCCGATTTAATCGTTGGCAACATAGCCAATCCAAAGGCGGTTGATGACCTCACCTTTGCCGACGCTGTAAAGGTTGGAATCGGTCCGGGGAGTATATGCACGACGAGGGTTGTCGCTGGAGTCGGCGTTCCCCAGGTTACCGCCATAGCGCTGGTTGCTGACAGGGCCCAGGAATACGGGCTTTACGTCATAGCGGACGGTGGAATCCGCTATTCCGGCGACATAGTTAAGGCAATAGCCGCTGGAGCTGACGCGGTCATGCTCGGCTCTCTCCTCGCTGGAACCAAAGAGGCTCCGGGCAAGGAGGTCGTTATAAACGGAAGGAGGTACAAGCAGTACCGCGGAATGGGTTCTCTTGGGGCGATGATGAAGGGAGGAGCCGAGAGGTACTACCAGAAGGGCCACATGAAAACCAGAAAGTTCGTTCCCGAGGGCGTTGAGGGGGTAGTGCCTTACAAAGGGCCCGTCAGTGACGTCCTCTACCAGCTCGTTGGAGGTCTTCGCTCGGGAATGGGTTACGTCGGTGCTAAAAACATTCCAGAGCTCAAGGAGAGGGGCGAGTTCGTCATTATAACGCAGGCCGGTGTAAAGGAGAGCCATCCACATGACATACTCATAACCAACGAGGCCCCGAACTATCCGATTGGGAAGTGACGCTTCAGAAAATCGTTTAAGCCCACCTTTTCTTTATCCTCCGGTGGTGAGATGAGAGTTGGAATCGCTGGCGACGGGATAGCCGGCCTGACGTCTGCCATAGCTCTGGCCAAAAGGGGTTTCGAAGTCACTGTCATTGGACCCGGAATCAGGAGGAGCAACTCATACCTTGCCCAAGCGGGGATTGCGTTTCCCCTCCTCGATGGGGATTCCCTTGAAGCCCACGTTTTGGATACAATCAAGGCCGGAAAGTACCTCAACGACCGCGAAACCGTCTGGAGTATAATCTCCAAGGCAAGTGAGGCCTATGACTTTCTGATATCCCTTGGCTTAAAGTTCGAGACGAGCGAAACCGAGGGGGGACATTCTTTCCACAGGGTCTTCACGATAAAGAACGAGACGGGGAAGCACGTTACAAAGCTCCTCTACCTCCGCGCCAGAGAACTTGGAGTGAACTTCGTTAAGGGCCACGTCGAGGAGCTCGCGGTGAAGAGGAGAAAGGCCTACGGCCTTTTCGTCAACGGGGAATTCCTCCACTTCGACGCAACGGTTGTTGCATCGGGCGGTTTTTCCGGTCTCTTCAGGTTTACGGCTGGCTCTCCAGCGAACACAGGTCTGCTCATAGGAGATGCTGTCATGAAGGGCGCCCCGGCAAGGGATTTGGAGTTCGTCCAGTTCCACCCAACGGGCTACATAGGAAGGAGGGGCGTTTTCCTAATCAGCGAGGCTGTTCGCGGTGCCGGGGCGAAACTCGTAACGGAAGACGGCGAGCGCTTCGTTAACGAGCTCTCGACGAGGGACATTGTGGCGAGGGCCATATACAGGCAAATGCAGTCCGGAAAGAGAGTCTTCCTAGATGCCCGTTCGATTGAAAACTTCAAGAGACGCTTCCCCCAGATATACGCCTTCCTGAGGAAGGACGGCCTCGACCCCTCTAGGGACTTAATTCCGGTCTCTCCGATAGCCCATTACACCATGGGCGGAATAGCGGTTGACCTCTGGTACAGAACGGGGATTAGAAACCTCTACGCGATAGGCGAAGCCATGAGCAACGGCTTCCACGGTGCAAACAGGCTGGCGAGCAACTCGCTCCTTGAGTGCATTGTTTCGGGCCTGGAGGTGGCTAGAACTATAGCGAGGGAAAAGCCGAGGTGCAGGGAAGTTAAGGAGCCGGCTTACCACGGCTATGAACCCGGGGACGTTGAGTCCCTCAGGGAGCTCCTCTGGAACCACGCCGGAATCGTCAGGAGTGGCGAGGGCCTTAGAACCGGTCTGAAAAAACTGGAGGGAATCGAGGCCGACCCGAGGCTGAAGCTCTTGGCCAGAGGTGTTCTGGAGTGCGCTTTGGCCAGAGAGGAGAGCAGGGGAAGCCACTACCGCGAGGACTTTCCCGAGATGAGAAAGGCCTTCGAGAGGCCGAGCCTCTTCGACGGGAGGTGCAGACTCTAACCAAAGGTGTCCAAAAACCCTTTTAATTCCCCTCTTCTACCCCCGCTGAAGGGGTGAGAGCATGGAAAATGAGAAGCTAATAGCGGAAATTGAGAGGCTTAAGGAGGAGCGCAACGCGATAATCATGGCCCACAACTACCAGTTGCCTGAGGTTCAGGACATAGCCGACTTTCTGGGGGACAGCCTCGAACTCGCGAGGAAAGCCGTCAACGTTGATGCAGATGTGATAGTCTTCGCCGGTGTTGATTTCATGGCCGAGACTGCCAAAATCCTGAACCCCGAAAAGACGGTTCTCCTTCCGACGAGAAGGGCAACCTGCGCCATGGCCAACATGCTCAGGACGGAGCACATCCTCGAGGCGAAGAAGATGTATCCAGATGCTCCAGTGGTCCTCTACGTCAACAGCTCCGCCGAGACGAAGGCTTTAGCTGATGTAACCGTCACTTCCGCCAACGCAGTCAAAATCGTCTCGAAACTCGATTCCGATGTGGTAATCTTCGGCCCGGACAAGAACCTCGCCTACCACGTGGCCAAGCAGACCGGGAAGAAGGTTATACCCGTCCCCGAATACGGACACTGCTACGTCCACAAGAAGTTCACCGTTGAGGATGTGGAGCGCGCGAGGAAGCTTTATCCAAACGCCAAGCTTATGGTTCACCCGGAGTGCGAGCCGGAAGTGCAGGAGAAAGCCGACATAATCGTCTCCACGGGCGGAATGATAAGGCACGCCCCCGAACACGATGAGTGGGTCGTCTTCACCGAGAGGGAGATGGTCTACCGGCTGAGCAGGCTCTATCCCTCCATAAAGTTCCACCCCGCGAGGGAAGACGCGACCTGCATCGGGATGAAGGCGATAACGCTCAACCACATCTACGAGTCCCTCCGCGACATGAAGCACGCCATAGAGGTTCCGGAAGAGATAGCCGAAAAAGCCCGGAAAGCCATCGAGAGAATGCTTGAGATGAGCTGAGTTGCTAAGCCCGGAGTGAAAGATTTGAGGGTTTTTGTTAAGCCCGGAGGGAAAGTTCATGGTTCCGTTTTCATATCTCCTTAAGTTCATCGAGGAGGACGCTCCCTTTGGGGACATCACGAGCGAGGCTGTTATTCCGGAAGGTGTCAGGGCAAAGGCCGTTGTCTTGGCCAAACAAGAAGGTGTTATAGCGGGCGTTGAGGAAGCCAAAGCCCTATTCGAGCACTTCGGCGTTAAAGTCGAGGTTAAAAAGCGCGACGGCGAGGAAGTTAGGAGGGGCGACGTCATTCTTGAACTTGAGGGCGATGCAAGGGCCATCCTGCTAGTTGAGAGGACGGCTTTGAACGTGATGGGAAGGATGAGCGGAATAGCAACGGAAGTCAGGAGGCTCGTTGAGAGGGTTAAAGCCGTCAATCCGAAGGTTAAAATCGCGGGAACGAGGAAGACGTTGCTGAGACCGATAGACAAGAGGGCAATCCTCATCGGAGGTGGCGAGCCCCATCGCTTCTCGCTTAGCGACGCGATACTAATCAAGGACAACCACCTCGCCTTGGTCCCGCTGGGGGAGGCGATAAAAAGGGCAAAGGCCTTCAGCGCTTACAAGGTCATTGAAGTTGAAGTCGAGAGCCTTGAGGGCGCTCTTAACGCCGTTAAAGCTGGGGCCGACGTTGTGATGCTCGACAACATGACGCCTGTGCAGATAGCGAAGACTATAGAAGCTTTAAAGCGCGAAGGCCTCCGTGATAGGGTGAAAATCGAGGTCTCCGGCGGAATAACGCCCGAGAACATCGAGGAATACGCGAAGCTCGACGTTGATGTCATAAGTCTCGGCTATCTGACGCACTCTATCAGGAACTTTGACGTGAGCCTTGAAATCCTTGGTAGGGTTGAGTGAACTCCTTCGGTTTTCCATGACGTTCTTTGAACATTTTTTACGAAAACCCTGCATTGGTGGTGGCAAGGCTTATAATCCACTGAGACGTTCATCTAAATGAGGTGGTGAAGATGAACAAGTTGAAGGTTATCGAGGCTAAGGGAACGGAGAGGCTCAAGAGGGGCTTCGCCAAGATGGTCAAGGGTGGCGTGATTATGGACGTCACCAACGCCGAGCAGGCGAGGATTGCGGAAGAGGCTGGAGCGGTCTCGGTGATGGCCCTCCACAGGGTTCCGGCAGATATCAGAAAGGCCGGTGGCGTTGCCAGGATGGCCCCGATAGAGAAGATTCAGGAGATAATGGATGCTGTAACGATTCCAGTTATGGCGAAGGTGAGGATTGGCCACGTCGCCGAGGCGAGAATCCTCGAAGCACTGGGCGTTGACATGATTGACGAGAGCGAGGTTCTAACTCCGTCCGACCCGTTCTTCCACATAGACAAGCGCGAGTTTAAGGTTCCATTCGTCTGCGGTGCGAGGAACCTTGGCGAGGCCGTCAGGAGGATATGGGAAGGCTCCGCAATGATAAGAACCAAGGGCGAGGCCGGAACTGGAAACATCGTTGAGGCCGTCAGACACGTCCGCCTCGTTGCGGAGGGAATAAGGCAGATACAGGCCATGACCGACGAGCAGGTCTACGGCGTTGCCGAGAAGTTCGCCGAGCCCTACCTGAGGCTCGCCCTCAACGTCAAGGAGATAGCAGGACTTCCGGCGAAGGTTCTCGAGAACGAGCCAATTTACGGCCACTACACCTACCGCGAGATAGTTGAGGGCCTCTACAAGGTTCTTCTGGAGATTAAGAAGCTCGGTCGCCTTCCGGTTGTGAACTTCGCGGCCGGAGGTGTTGCCACCCCAGCGGACGCGGCACTTATGATGCAGATGGGAATGGACGGTGTCTTCGTTGGTTCCGGAATCTTCAAGAGCTCCAACCCGGAGAAGATGGCGAGGGCAATAGTTGAGGCCGTAAACCACTGGGACGAGCCGGACGTCCTCGTCGAGATAAGCAAGGACATTGGCGAACCCATGCGCGGACAGGACATTGAGGAGCTTGAAGTCCGCCTCGAGGAGAGGGGCGTCTGAGCCCTTCCTTACTCTTTTGGAGGGATTGAAATGGTCAAGGTAGGCGTCATAGGCCTCCAGGGGGACGTCAGCGAGCACATCGAGGCGAGCAGGAGGGCCCTGGAGAACCTCGGCGTCTCCGGGGAGGTAATCTGGCTCAGGAAGCCAAACCAGCTGGAGGGGATTTCCGCAATCATAATCCCCGGTGGAGAAAGCACCACCATCTCGCGTCTGATGGTCAAGAACGGCCTCCTTGAGCCAGTCAGAAAGCTCGGCGAAGAGGGCCTTCCGATAATGGGCACCTGCGCAGGCCTGATAATGCTCTCGAAGGAGGTTATCGGTGCCACTCCAGAGCAGAGGTTCCTTGAGCTCCTCGACGTTAAGGTGAACAGAAACGCCTACGGCAGGCAGGTGGACAGCTTTGAAGCGCCGATAAGGCTCGCCTTCAGCGACGAGCCCTTCACGGGTGTCTTCATCCGCGCCCCGAGGATAGTCGAGCTTTTGAGCGACAGGGTAAAGCCGATAGCGTGGCTCGGCGACAGGGTTGTAGGTGTGGAGCAGGACAACATAATCGGCCTTGAGTTTCACCCGGAGCTGACCGACGACACGAGGGTTCACGAGTACTTTTTGAAGAAGGCCCTGTGAGAATACTTTTTATTTTAACTTTTGAGAGTTTTGCAAATTGAACTTACGAACAAAAATATTTATACATCTTCATCTATTTTTGCTTCGATGATACCATGAGGACTCTGAGAAAATCCGTACTTGCTCTATTAATCATCATTTTGATTGTGTTGGCTTCGGGGTGTCTAACAGGGACGACTTCCACCCAGAAATCGAAAATGACGAGCAAGGCTCCAAGCACCCCAGCGGTGTCCAGGGTGGAGACCTCGAATACCTCGGTACTTACCGTCGAGATAAACCCAAATCTGGAGCTGTTTGCGGTGATTTATATTCTTGCCTTCAATGGAAGCGACCCCTTTATAATGGCCCCTCCCAGCTACATCAAGGATGCCCTGACGTATTTCGCCCCATACAAAGATAGCGAGGCCGTTAAAGACGTGCGGGAGACTTTCAATTCTTCACTCCCCTTTTATACAAGGGACGAAGCAATAATGGCCCTGAGCACGAGATTAGCCAAGTTGAATTACCTCGGGAATATCACCAACGACACTGCCCTTGGTCTCGATTTGAGGCTTTTCGCGGAGTTCGCCAGGGAGAGCAACTTTGAGGCTTTCTATCGGGCGCATCTGAAGGACTATGAGCGCTCGATTTCAAACCTCTCCAAGATTCTCTCCCGGGCACCCCGGTGGTACTGGCACCTCTTCGGGAGGGATTACACAAGGTTCAGGGTTGAGGCATCGTATTCGTTGAGGATACATCCCCACAGTGTTGGTGAGAACGGGACCGTGTACTACATTGGGTTTATCCCCCGAGATATGGACCCCTCTAAAGCTCATGAATTGGCTCTTGTAATACTCCATGAGTTTGCACACCCATTCGTGGAGGATTTTCTGAAGGAAAACTTTCAGCTTTTTAGGAACATGAGTTACTACCTGAACGAGATTAGAAGCGAACTGCCCTTCACAACCAGTTATGATGTGGATCACTACGGGACCTTTTACAACTACCTCGATGAGCTCTTCACAGAAAGCGTGGCCGAGTACATAGGGCTGAAGTGCGGGATACCGGAGGATTACGTTACCCTTTACCGGCTTACCATGTCGGTGCCACTGTTCCCGCTCTCCAAGTTCTTTGAGGAGTATAGTCACATGGAAAAATCCGGAATGAAGGTGTCGGAATACGCCCCAATCTTTGCGAGGCACATGGCAGAGTGGGCAACTCCAGAAAACGTGAGTGCCCTCTACTGGGAGGTTACTCCGGTCACGTGGGTTCATGAGACGAACAGCATACTCTTCAATGGAAAAGTGGTGATAGTCTACGGAACCTCTGGAAGCGAAAAGGCTCTGGCGGAATTCCTTGAAAAGACCCTCAAGCGGGGCTACCTTCAAGGATACGGGCAGGCTCCCTCCATTGTTTTGAAGGAAGTCGATGAACTGACTCCTGATGACATGAAAACCAACTTAATCCTCATCGGCACTCCCGAGACGAACGAACTCGTTGAAAGGCTCAACGACAGACTGCCGGTGAAGTTCCTCTTCAACGGTTCGTGGACACTTGGACGGAGCAATGATTCCGTGGGCAAGTTTTTTGCCTTCAAGATAACCAACGAATCCGTGATTTCACTCCCGCTGAACGCTCCGGTCCCGTCCCAATGGGGCCTCATAGAGACCATAAAGAACCCTTGGAATAGTGACACGTACATCACCGTAATCGCCGGAACGGACGAATCCTTGATGGGGGAGGTAATCCGCAAAGGCAGAGTGGAGAGTTACACCATCATCGGAAGGAATTACCTAGAAGTTGGATTTTACATTGAGAGGGGCGGTGAGAGATGAGGAGGATTTGGGCGCTTTTAATGGTTATTGTCCTCCTGGTTCTCCCTGCTTATTATTTCATCAACCATAGTACGGGTGAGAAGACTACTCTCCAACTGGACCTTTCGCCTGTGGTTGAATGCAACGACAGTGTCTGCATCGAGATAAATCCCTATATCGAGCTGACGGATGTTGTTTTCCACCTCGCGGGCTGGAACTCCGGCAACGTTACTCCCTACTCTCAAGAAGTTGAGTCTTACTTCTCTCCATACAAGAACCACAGAGCGATACTTCTCGCCAAAAAAGCCCTGAGAGAGGGTTTAGAGTACGACGCCATCTCCAAGTTTGCAATTGAGCTGAACTCAACGGAGTGGAGCCCTTATATTGTGAGAAGAGTCCATGGAAACGAAAAGCTCCTCAACGAGCTTTCCATAGCGATAAAAGATTTCGCCCGAGAATTGAACTTTTCAACCTTCTACGAGAGTCATCGAGATTTTTACAAGGAACAGATAAGACTGTTTTTAAAGGAGAATTCCGATGTTCTTAGCCTTCCTCACTTTGAGGAGATGTTCTTTGGAGAGAAGAAAAAGCGCTGGGTTTTCATTCTCCAGCCCCTTGAGATGTACTACAGCTACAGTGGCTGGAAGAACAATACGGTTTACGCCTTTATTGGCATCTGTTCAGTCTCCAATGAGACTACATCATACTGCGGTGCCTCCGCCCACGAGCTCGCCCACAGCTTTGTTAATCCAGCTGTGGACAGGCACTACAGGGAGTTTAAAGGGTACAGGAAAATGTTCTCCCCCGTAAGGAATATCATGACTTCCATGGGATACTCGAGCTGGAAGACCTACCTTGACGAGACCCTCGTGAGGGCGTTTGAGGCTTACTACATCCTCAAGACGGAGGGAAACCAGAGCGCTGAGAGGTTCATAAAGAGCCAAGAAGCCCTTGGGTTTTACCTTGTTGGAAGGGTTTACAGGGCTTACATAACGGACTACCTGCCTAACCGGGAGAAATACCCAACCTTTGAGAGCTTCATGCCCGAACTTGCAAGGCTAATGGGAAACTGGTATAGGGAGGACTTCTGGAGGAACGTTTCACCGGAGCCAACAATCAGAATGGTTTTCATAGCGTTTAAAACGAAGGGCGTTAAGGTGTATTCTCCAAACCTCTCGGAGAGCACGTATGTGAGAAGTTACTTTGAGACCCTCAGAAAGGCGGGCTTTAAGGTAAGCTTTACAGAGAAACTCGAAAGTGGCAACCTTATTGTAATCGCGCCGTTAAACTCTTCCCTCGTCCGGAAGCTCAACAGGTACGTGGAGATAAGGAACAATTCCATCGTTCTCGATGGTGTCGAGTACTCCAAGGGAGTTTTCCTTGTTGAGGCCCTTAGGAATCCAGAGGGGAAAGGATTCGTCCTATTAATTGCGGGAACGCCGGACGTGTTCAAAAGAAGGCCCTCCAAAAGCGGAGATGAAAATCTGCTGAACTATCATTACTTCATCTACCTGACGAATCTTAAGCGGGCAGTCGCTTTTGGATAAGCACACTTTTCGAGGTGATAGATATGTTCGTCCGCTCGCTCTCCGCGGGAGGCTCAATAGAAGAAATCGGCGGGAAAGCCCATCGTCTGGCCATCTTAACCAGATACTTCAACGTTCCGGAAGGTTTTGTGGTTACCACGAAGGCCTACAAGCTCTGGAAAGAAACCAGAAGCCTACCAGAGGACGTTATTGAGGAAATCAGGGAATACTTTCAATCTCCCTACGTCCTTGAAGGCAGGTTTCCCGTAGTTGTGAGAAGCTCTGCCACCGTTGAGGACAGCGAAAAGGCAAGCTTTGCAGGTGTTTTTGAAAGCGTAACCAACGTGAACTCTTTCGATGAGTTAATCAAAGCGATTGAGCGGGTCTTTAGAAGTGCACAGTCAAGGCGCGTGAAGGAGTACATGAAACACCTTGGAATTAAAAGAGATGTAAAGATGGCGGTCATAGTCCAGAGGCAGATAAGCCCAAAACTCTCCGGTGTACTCTTCACGCGCTCTCCAAGCGACCCTCACAACGCTCTCGCGGAGTTCGTCAAAGGCTCCCCTGAGAAACTCGTGAGTGGAGAATCAAGTGGTGAGCGCCTCATTCTCCCACGCGACCCCTCTAAAGTCAAAGACCCTCTAATGAGAGAACTGGTGGAGATTGGTCTTGAAGTTGAGGAACTCTTTGGCAAACCCCAGGACATCGAGTGGGCCTATGACGAAACCCTCTGGCTCCTCCAGTCGAGGGACGTAACGGTTCTGGCACAAAAGCACGAGGAAGCCAAAGGACTGGAGGAATGGTATCCCCTTAAGGGGGTTCCAGCAAGTCCCGGAAAGGCGAAGGGAAGGGCTTACTTTGTCCTCGATGACCAGCCACCCGAGGAAGCTGAAAAGCTATTCCCTGAAGGGGGAGTACTTGTGACGTACGTTCTTCATGCCGAGTATTACGGCCTCTTCGCGAAGGCCTCTGGAATAGTTACGAAAGTGGACAGCGTTCTCTCTCATCCGGCGATAATCGCGAGGGAACTTGGAATTCCCTGTGTCGTTGGAGTTGACGTTGAGGCAATACGGGACAGGGATGAGGTAATCGTTAATGGGAGTGCTGGAGTTGTCTACGTGAGAAACCCGAGGAAAGTCCTGAGAAAGTTTGAGCTCTGGAAAGCCAGCTATAAGGAAGACGAAATTACAAGGGAGCTTAGAGATGAGTACGTGGAGGCTCTTGAAGAGCTCTCGCCGGAGAAGCTAGAGGAGGTAATCCTCAAGGCGTTTTCACTCGTCAGGAGGTTTTATTCCACGGACCAGGAGAGAGCTTTCAACATATACCACTTCATAAACGATCTCATGGAAGAGGAAACGCCTAGGATTCTTGCCGAGAAGTTCAACGTTGTTGACGTGTTTTCAAGGGCCGAGAAAGGGAAAAGACCGCGAAGCGAGGAGGAGAGAAGACTCTTTGAAATCTACCGCATTCTCAAGGTCTTCATCAACTACACTGACGAAAGGGTAAATGATATCCCAGCTCTCTTGTTTGGTATCCAAAATAACTCAGGGGCGAAATTCTGAATCGTAAGTGATCAGAATGGTATAACACCCCTTTTCATCTTCTTCAATTTCTATTTTCCTTAGTCTGATTCCATAGGTTTTTATTGCGTCCTCTACGATCTCTGGGAGCTCATCTATGAATCCCTTCTTTTTGATCGTCAACATCATTAGGTCTCACCAATGTTTAGAACTTGTTTTAGGATTTTAACCTGTCTCTTTTCAAGACTTCTCTCATCTAAGATAAGAAGTAGCATACCTCTGTAGAATGCCATGTAATCAGACAAAGTTGCTAGAAACTTTAGAACTGATCGGAAATCATTATACATCAGAAGATACTCAAGCCCATCTACAATAACTACTCCCGTGACGTTTTCAAGATATGCCTCTCTGAGATAACCTCTGGCTCGTTCGATTATTTTATGGAGCTGTGTTGGTCTTATGTTTCCAGGATGATCTATCATTGTTAATAAGTGGACCTCCCATTTCTCAGGAAGCTCACTTTTTCGACTAAACGCTAAAACTGGGAAATTTGAAAGAGCATTAGCATATGCTTTAAATTTTTCTGGCGATACAATAAAAACTCCCTCTCGAATAACTTCGGGTTTCTCTGTTTTTCTAAGGTTTTTGAATCTTTCCGAGAATATTATATCAAAGAATGCGAAAACCTCAAGAACGTTTAAGATTGCTCCCAGGGTAAATCCTATCGGGGCAAACCATTCAACAGGTCGAAGAAATGGATAGTCCATTTTGTGTATCCCATGGGCAGTTATAACCGCACTTAGAAGTGTTCCTGACCTTGGATAAAACTTTCTAATACCCCACAAGAAAATACCTGCAAAAGTATAGAAGATTCCAGTAATGCCATATGAGAGGTACATAGGCCTAGATATTGGACTTACCATTGAATAGACAACGACGTAGGCTGAAACTAGAAAGGGCAGACTTAACGCTACAATTCGTAGTGCGCGTACGGGAAATCCTAGAGCCTCTTCGTCAAATAACGTCACAACACCACCTGCCAAAAAAGAAACACCAACTGCCTGAAAAATTGGGACACCCCAGTTGATATTTAGAAATTCTGAAACTATAGAAAGAGAAGACGTCAAGAAGAAAAACGACCAGAAAAGGAGGGATTTTCTTCTGTATTTCTTCCAGCCTGTGAGCAGAAGTATACCTGCTGTTACTTTTAGGGAGAAACTAAGAAACTGAGAAGCTCCCAGTAAGTTCATTCGATCACCATTTGCCTCTAAACAGATTTCCAATTAAAACCTTACGCCCTTGTGGTGAGAATATGGAATTCGATTTTTATACCAAATTTTTAATTTTAAGTTTCACTTTCAACCTTTAGCAAAAGGCTCAGCTGTGTGCAATTGTTTTAATCCATTGGAAGATATCCGAAAAATTTAAAACCCCTTTTTTCTCTATGAACATAATAGAGTCAATGGTAAAATCAGGGCTCTATGTTGAGAATCAGATAGTTGTAATCCCTAATTGGGCTCGAATAAAAATAGGCTGAAATTACAGGGGGGTTTACCCCCTATTGTGTAACAACATTAATTGTTTTTAGTTTTTATTGATCACAGGACAACTTTTCTAACTTTGGAACGCCATTTTTGAAATGGTATTTGAATTTTATAATTCTGCTTTTGAGATCTGGGGCTTTAAGAATTTCAAGGTATCTTACAACTTCCATGCCATTCAACTCACTCCTAACGCGAATAACATAAGTTGCCCTTCTGTACACGGAAGCAAGTACTTGGGAGCTTTCTTTTGGCCCCCACAGCCAGAAATTAGTCCCCTTGGGATACTCCCGATAAGCCCGTGCTTTAGCCCTTAATTCCGCTGAAATTTCAAGATACCTTAGTGTTTCAAGCTCACCACCTAGGATCTCTATGTAGTCCGAAACATCCATAGTGAATCCGTAGAGCTCTCTTCCCTTGAACAGTCCTCTTTCTGCCCATATTTTTTTATGTGCTTCTACAACTTCAACATACTTTGTTGGTAAGACTTCTGCGGAAATAGAACCCTTAAGGTACTATATCCCCTCAAGATCACTGATTACGTCATAAAAACTCCCAAAGGTATCTATTATTGTGAAATTTCCTCGTTTCAAATACTCTCTCGCATTTATACCTGATGTTTCAAATGCTCGCATAAGAACGTGTAGGGGATATGAGATGTTAAAGTATCCTACAAGATTATCTTTTTTGAGTTTTTCTCTTAGTATGTGGAGGAGTATATCCTTTCCTCTAGCTCGTGGATCAACCTCGTGAATAAGGATAAAGGACTGTTTTAATATTCCTCCGAGCTCTTTATCAAGTTCTGGAATTTCCCATGACAACATTCCTAACTACCTCCAAACAGGGTTAGTGTTTTCCCTTCGTTGGGTCCTTTGGTGACTATGCCAACTCTTTCCTCGTCGATTACGTGAGTTTCAATAACTACATCTGATGTGACATAGGCAATATTGCTTATCTCAGGGCATTCTGGTTGAGAGAGTGTGAGAATTGTCCCATTAGTTTTTACTTTACTAAGAAGCAATTCTCTCATCGCCCATATCATTCTATAAACTAAATATGGTCTTCTAAACAGCTTGCAAATTCCAGTGGAAGTGTATGTGAATATCCAAAGCCCATCCCACTCCTTAGAATCGAGTATCTTTGTTCCCCATTCCTTGAGTTTTATAACAAAAACTGAATCATCTAAATATCCAGAAAGTTGGTAGATTCCATTTTCATTTCTTGGAATACTATACACGCTTCCAAAGGCGTCTAGAACGTGAAAATTTTTCCCTAGGTATTCTTTGACGTTAAGGCCAATCATTTTGGAATTGCTTTCAAATACTCTAAAAGGCTCATATAAAAACATAAAAACATTCTCACCTTCTTCGAGAAGATCTCTAAGAATCATCAAAGAGAACAGTTCTCCATTGGATCCAAGGTCAGCTTGGATTAGGGATAGTACCCCTCCCTCTGGGAGTAGTTGAAGTGCACTTTTTGGGGCGTTCATAAGAACCACCTACATATATTTCACCTTGGATTATAAATGCATTTCCTGTCTTTTAATGCTAATTGATAGGGCATCTATGTTGTTGACATAAAACCTAAAAGTTGTGAAACCTGTGAGAGTTTCCAGGGAGTGAGGAAAACATGAGTATGCAACGGCTTTTTTCAAATCTAACGGAGGTGGGGCTTTTACCTGGAGTTTTAAACTGGACAGAATCCCGCGTTTCCTTTGCAGGAGCCCACCTGAGGTAGCCGACAACGAGATACCCTTCACTTCGCTCTATGAAGTCGAGAAATCATTAGAATGCTAATTGCTCACATGATGGGAATTACCACATCGACGATCTATCGAAGGGCAGAGTGGTGTTTAAGTATAGCCAATGAAAAACGTCAACGTTACGCGACGCTTTCTGGGTATTCAATTTTCTTTTGTTCTCGAAGAGCTTGTAATTCAGAATAGACAAAACTAGAGTATGTTCTTTTGTCCAGTAAAAAGCTATTTAAAGACGCAAGTATAAAATGCACTTCACAAAGTAATAGAACCTAGCTGGAGGCCAACTTCATGAGAAGAAAAACCATTCTTGGACTCTTATTGATTATAGCTCTTCTAACTTCTACACTTGGATGCATCTCGACCTCCCAACAGACATCCACAGAGACAAAAACCTCACCAATACCGGAAAACACAGGTTCCTTTGGCATTCAGGTTTACAGAGACTGGTACCATAACTCGACGAAATACTTCGAGATCTACTATCCAAAAGAGGTTCGTGACGACCCGATACTCCAGTCAAAGCTCAACATACTCCTCCTTGGTGCGGACAGTGTCTATGAAAGCTACTCTAAGCTCTTTGGGACCAGACCCCAAAAAGCGAAAATATACCTTTACCCATCGGAGAAAGCTCTAGAAAACATCACCGGGAGGAAAGTCCTCTGGTTCGTGAACTACAAAAAGAAGGAAATCCACGTCGCCCTGATTAACGAAACGGGTGTATACTCTATCCTCGACGTCGACTCGGCGCTCCTTGAATATGCCGCCGGAAAGAAGCTCCCAGACATCATCGCCGTTGGGTTTGGGGCACTGGATGCTGGGAGAACACCAGTGGGTCCTCATGAAAAGATGGAGAAATACGTGGGCTTGAATAAGTTGAAGTCCCTGAACCTTCGGGGCGGATACAACGCAGTGCTGTTCGCTGAGGCCAACGACCTGATGGAGTACATCGCCGACGAGTACGGCCCGCTGGCCCTCGTTAAGGTTCTGAAAACGGGCGGGATCCCGGAAATCAACTGGAGTGACTTCATGAAATTTGCCACTGCCCTTGAGGGGACTGCTGGGATTGGAGTGACAACAATTGACATGAACATCAGCTTAGAGAGGAGAAAGTTCGATGCAGTTGTGGACTACGATAACATTACATCACAGTCCTACGTCTACTTCTGGAGAATGCCGAGGCTCAAAGTTGAGGACATCAACGTTGACAACAGGAGCGTTGGATTCGTCCAGGGTTTCACGCTGGTCATTCCCCTGAGAGACTTCAAAAACGGGAGCGTGGGGATAAAATACATCGGCGACTACTCAACAATGAAGAAAATCGCGCCCCAAAGGGGCTACATTGAGGGGCAGATTACAGAGGACATGGCGTTTCTAAAGATGGAATTCCTGAGACCTATGCTGAACTCCCTTGAACTCTTTCACGTTATCACAGTCAGGGTCAAAACAGACAAGGGAACCGTAATAGGCCCGGGGGGAAGAGATCGCCCCGGGAGTATGGAGAATCACGTTTCCGCACGGCTTTAACGGGGTAATCCCGGTTTTCGTCGGGAACTTTAAGAGAATTGAGCTGATGGACGGTCGTCTGACGGTTTACTACATGGGAATTGATGACGAAACCGCGAAGAGATACGCAAACCTCACCGAGAAAATTTTAGGCTTTGGGATGAGGCATTTTGGAAAGCCTGGGTACGGAAGAGTCAAGGTCGTTTATCCTAGAGGAATAAACATATCGAACGAGATGTTTGACGTCTTGGCGTACTCTTACAATCCCGTACGCTACAAATACGGCTATTCCTACGAGGTGGCGCACTGGTGGGTTCCCGGGACTGTTGTATTCGTTTCAAACGAAAGCCAGGTCTGGTTCAATTTTGCCTTTCCGGCGTACTTCTCCTTGAAATATGCCGAGAACGTTTCGGAGGAAGATTACATCGCGTTAAGGAACTACTACATTTCCGTGTACGACAGGGAGACGGACTACGGAAAGAGAGACCTTCCCATAACCGGGGTCTGGAAAATATGGGGCATGGACATCAACCGCTATTATGCCATTGCATCGTACAAAGGAGCACTGGTTCTCGAGAAACTTGAGAAGTTTACAGGAAGAGAAGCGTTCTACAAATCCCTCAGGGAGTTTTTCGAGGAGTACAGGTTCAGGGAAGGGGATCTCAATGGATTTGTGGCAATCCTGGAAAGGAACTCCGGAAAGCCCGTCAGGGAGCTCTTCCAGAATTTGACAACGAGCACCGGTTTGCCGTAGGCATTCTTTCCTATTTTTGCTCCCTTGATGAAAACTTTTTGGACTTTGAGCGGACACTTGGGATTTTGGAACACGATGTAATAACCACAAAAATGTTTAAGTGGTCAAAATTTATAAAGTCTTTTTTCCGGGCTAATGTAAAAGGTGGTGCCCATGTGGGAGGACTTCATAAGGGAGAAAGTCGAGGAGATTAGGAATACGGTTGGTGACGGGAAGGCTATCATAGCGCTCAGCGGTGGTGTTGACAGCTCAACAGCTGCGGTTCTAGCTCACAGGGCGATAGGTGATAGACTTCACGCAGTCTTTGTTAACACAGGCTTCATGCGGAAGGGTGAGCCAGAGTTCGTCGTTAAGACCTTCCGCGACGAGTTGGGTCTCAACATCCACTACATCGATGCCAGCGAGCGCTTTTTTGAGGCGTTGAAAGGTGTTACCGACCCGGAGGAGAAGAGGAAGATAATCGGCAGGGTCTTCATCGAGGTGTTCGAGGAGGTTGCGAAGGAGATAAACGCCGACTTTCTAATTCAGGGAACCATCGCTCCCGACTGGATTGAGAGCAAGGGGAAAATCAAAAGTCACCACAACGTCGGCGGTCTTCCAGAGAGGCTCAACCTCAAGCTCATAGAGCCGCTGAGGGACCTCTACAAGGACGAGGTTCGCGAGCTGGCCAGGGAACTCGGCCTGCCGGAGAAGATATACAATAGAATGCCCTTCCCCGGGCCGGGGTTAGCAGTTAGGGTCCTCGGCGAGGTGACACCGGAGAAGATTGCAATAGTCAGAGAGGCCAACGCAATAGTCGAGGAGGAAATCGAGAAGGCCGGGCTAAAGCCCTGGCAGGCATTCGCGGTTCTTCTCGGCGTTAAAACCGTTGGAGTGCAGGGCGACATAAGGGCCTACAAGGAAACAGTAGCCGTTCGCGTTGTTGAGAGCCTCGACGGAATGACCGCCAACGCGATGGATGTTCCCTTTGAGGTGCTCCAGAGGATAGCATTCAGGATTACGAGCGAGATTCCCGAGGTCGGAAGGGTGCTCTACGATGTAACCAACAAACCTCCTGCGACGATAGAGTTCGAGTGAGGTGATTGCATGATAGTTATAATGGACAACGGAGGCCAATACGTCCATAGGATTTGGAGGACCCTTAGATACCTCGGCGTTGAGGCGAAGATAATACCAAACACCACCCCTCTGGAGGAAATCAAGGCGCTGAATCCAAAGGGCATAATCTTCTCGGGCGGGCCGGATATAAACAAAACGGGCAACTGCGAGGCGATTCTTGAGCACTACGACGAGTTCAACGTTCCAATCCTGGGAATTTGCCTCGGGCATCAGCTCATAGCGAGGTACTTTGGAGGGAAGGTTGGAAGGGGTGATAAAGCGGAATACAGCCTCGTCGAAATTGAAATAATCGAGGAAAACGACCTCTTCAAGGGCTTTCCAAAGAAATTGAAGGTCTGGGAGAGCCACATGGATGAGGTTAAGGAACTCCCACCGGGCTTCAAGCTTTTGGCCAGGAGCGAGACCTGTCCCGTTGAGGCCATGAAGCACGAGAGCCTTCCAATCTATGGCGTCCAGTTCCACCCCGAGGTTTCCCACACCGAGCGAGGAGCAGATGTCTACAGGAACTTTGCGGAGCTCTGCGGGGAGCTTTAAGGCTCAGCTAGTCGGTCCTTTCTTCACCTTTCCGCAACGGATTTATTCATCATCGCCCTTGATTACCTCAAGGGAGTAAGTCAACTCGGCACCGCTTAGCTTAACCTGAGCAGACGCGGAGCAGTATTTGTTCTGGCTGAGCTCTATAGCGCGCTTTGCCTTATCCTCTTTAACGTTTCCGTAAATCCTGTAATGGATGTGAACCCTTGTGTAAACCTTTGGGTATTCCTCCCTCCTCTCTCCGGAAATCTCGACTTCCAAACCCTCAATCGGCTCGCGCATCTTCTTGAGAATCATGACCACGTCGTAGGCAGTACATCCAGCGACGCTGAGAAGGAGGAGCTTCATCGGGCTGATTCCCCCATCGCCGAGGATTATAGAACATCCGCCGTCCTCCAGGGAACCGACGAACTGCATGTTTTCAACCCACTTAACGCGCCCCGTAACGGTCATGCCATCACCGTAGTTCATACCGTTTGGGTTTTAAAATCCCTTTTCATAATCCCAAGCATGTACATCCGTCCCTTCGACCCCTGGAAGTCAAAGCTCTGCACGTGTCCTTTCAAGTACACGCTAAACGTTTACACCGGTTGCGACCACGCATGCGTCTACTGTTACATAACGAGCTATATCCCAAACGCATTCCGGGTGAGAACGAAGGAAAACCTTCTTCCAAAGCTCGAGCGAGAGCTGAGGAAGTTTGATCGGAGATACATAATAGCCCTCTCCTACTCCTCCGACCCGTATCCGACAATCGAGCGGGAGCTTGGAATAACGAGAAAAGTGCTCGAACTTTTCAAACGTTACGACGTGAGATGTCTCCTCCTGACGAAATCGGACATATTTGAAAGGGACCTCGACCTTCTAAGCGAACTCCGCTGTGCCGTTGGAATAACCGTCACAACCGTCAACGAGCGGAAAGCCAGGCTCCTTGAGCCCAACGCACCGTCTCCAAAGGCCAGAATAATGTCGCTCAGAAAGGCAAGGAAAGTCGGAATCCCCGTTTACGCCAGGATAGACCCAATAATCCCCTTCTACACCTGGGAAGATTTTGAGGAGACGCTCGACGCTTTAAGCTTCGTGAGCCACATAACGGTTTCGACGCTAAAGCTCAGGCCCGATTCGAAGAAGAGGATGTTCGCCAAGTTCCCGGAGCTTATGGAGAGGCTGTGGCCACTATACGAGAGGGGCGAGAAGATTGGGGGGTACCACTACCTCCCAAGGGAAGTCCGCTTTGAAATCCTCCGCAAGGCAGAGAAAAAGATAACCGAGAAAGGGATCACGTTTGGGTCGTGTCGGGAAGGCTATCGCTCGTTTCCGAGCTGTGATGGTTCTCACCTTGTTCCCTAGCGAGTTCTTCCCGGATTTCTGCCTCTATCTCGCGCCTCTTCATCTCGTCCGTTTCCTCGTGTTTCTTGATTGAAGCCTCGATGAGGGCCTTGTAAAGGGGCAACATCTCAGGTAAATGCTCCGGTTGCCACTGGACGCCGATGATAAAGCCCTCCTTACCTTCAATGGCCTCAATTAGACCATCAACGGCAAAGGCGACCTGCCTGAGGCCTTCACCGACGCGCTTCACGGCCTGGTGATGGAAGCTGTTCACCCACGTCCAGGCCTCATTCGTTCCCTCGACGTTCAGGGTTTCTTTCAGGATTGAGTAGAGCCTTGAATCCGCCTTTATCCTGACCGTGTGAAGTTTCTGTTCGGGTCTAGTGGTTTCGAAGCTCCAGTCGTGTTTTATAGCCTTTGGGATATCGTAGAGGTCTTGGTAAAGCGTTCCACCGAGGGCGACGTTGATTACGTGCATTCCCCTTCCGACGCCGAGCACCGGAATGTTTGCATCAACGGCCAGTTTCACCAGCTCAATCTCAAACTCGTCGCGAAGAACGTCAACGTTTCTCAGACTTGGTGAGGGGTCTTCGCCGTAGAAACGTGGGTGAACGTCTGGACCTTCTATGAGGAGGATTCCATCTACTATTTCAACAATGTTCTCTGGTTCTATCTCTGCGCTGAAAACTGCTGGAAGTCCGCCAGCTTCTATAATGCGCCTTATGTGTGCCCTCCCAGTGGAAACGGCCTCGCTCCAAGGAGAACTGATTATGGCTATCAGGGGTTTCATACCACCACCTATGGAAGAGAGAAAAAAAGAGTGTAAAAATTTTTCCTCACTTCTTGAGGGCTTTGATTTCCTCTTCTATAACTTCGGCTAGGCGTTTAACACCCTCCCTGATGGTCTCCTCCGGGACGTACGTAAAGTTCAGCCTAAGTGTGTTCTTGACGTCGCGGTGGGCAAAGAATGCCTCACCGGGAACGTAGGCAACACCCTTCGAAACGGCTTTCTCAAGCATAATCTTGGTGTCTATTCCCTCCGGCAGGGTAACCCAGACGAACATTCCACCTTCGGGTCTCGTCCATTCAACACCCTCGGGCATAAACTCTTCCAAGGCTTTGAGCATAGCATCGCGTCTTGGTTTGTAGAATTTTATTATCTTCGGTATGTGTTCATCAAGATAGCCGTTTTCCACATATTTCCAGGCTATTACCTGACCGAACGTATTTGCGCATAGATCAACTGCCTGTTTCGCTATCTCCATCTTCCTTATGAAGTGCGGATGAGCCGAAACCCAGCCGAGGCGGAACCCGGGGGCGAGTATTTTAGAGAACGTTCCAAGGTAGATGACCCTGCCTTCCTCGTCGAAGTGTTTTATCGGTGGAACTGGTTCACCAGAGTAGCGGAGCTCGCTGTAGGGATTGTCCTCAACTATGAGGAAGTCGTACTCCCTTGCCAGTTCAACGAGTCTTTCCCTTCTCTCAAGGCTCATCGTAACGCCCATTGGATTCTGGAAGGTTGAGACGGTGTAAACGAACTTAACGCGCTTTCCTTCCTTTTTGAGTTCCTCCAGTTTTTCCTCGAGGAGGTCAATTCTCATTCCGTCGTGGTCCATCGGTATGCTTACAAATTCGGGCTCGTAGTACTTGAAGGCGTTGAGTGCGGCAAGGTAAGTTGGTGCCTCGACTATGACGACATCTCCCGGGTTTATGAAGACCCTGCCGATCAAATCGAGTGCCTGCTGGCTTCCAGCGACCATCATTATCTCAACCTTGCTCATAGGAATTCCGTAGCGCTTCTCCATCCACTTCGCGAGCGCGAGGCGGAGCGGTGTGAATCCCTTGGTCGTTCCGTACTGCAGGGCCTTGTCAGCGTGCTCCGTGAGGACTTCTTGGGCAATTTTCTTGATAGTTTCTACAGGGAATGTTTCAGGGGCCGGTAATCCTCCGGCAAGGCTTATGACGTCGGTTGTTTCAACGAGCTTAAGAAGTTCTCTAATCTCCGAAGCTTTCATACGAAGGGCTTTTTCAGAAAAAAATGACTCGAAATTAAGGGGTTCTGAGGCAAGTTTTCCTTTCAGCTTTTCTTCCATACACACCACCTCAATGAACAGAGCTGAGCGTGTCATCAAATCTATACACTAAGAACTACGGGCCTTTCGTTATAAACCTTTCCCAATGCCCAGCTTTAGCCTTTACAAAGGTAAATGTGGCTTTCTTCGGCAATTTAGAAACATCAAGGGACTTTTGAGAGCACTAATGAACTGTACAATCTTTAAGCTATAGTCGAGGTGAAAGAAAGAATTTAAATTCTCTTGTGTCCAAACTTAGGGTTACCCGGGAGGTGAAAGCAATGCCAGTGGTGAAAGATGTCCTTGAGATAGCCAAGAAAATAAAGGACATGGAAATTAGAGGGGCCGGAGCAATAGCTAGGGCAGCTGCAAAGGCCCTTCAGATACAGGCCGAAAAAAGTCAAGCAAAAACAGTTGATGAATTCTGGAATGAAATGAAAGAAGCCGCGAAGATTCTCTACGAAACGAGACCGACGGCAGTTTCCCTGCCCAACGCGCTACGTTACGTCATGCACCGCGGAAAGATAGCCTACTCCAGCGGGGCGGACCTTGAGCAGTTGAGGTTCATCATAATCAACGCCGCGAAGGAGTTCATACACAACTCCGAGAACGCGGTGAAGAGGATAGGCGAGATAGGGGCGAAGCGCATAGAGGACGGTGACGTCATAATGACCCACTGCCACAGCAAGGCCGCGATAAGCGTCATGAAGACAGCCTTTGACCAGGGCAAGGACATCAAGGTCATCGTCACGGAGACGAGGCCCAAGTGGCAGGGCAAGATAACTGCCAAGGAACTCGCCAGCTACGGCATTCCCGTCATTTACGTCGTTGACAGCGCGGCAAGGCATTACATGAAGATGACCGACAAGGTTGTCATGGGAGCCGACAGCATAACCGTAAACGGTGCCGTGATAAACAAGATTGGAACCGCCCTGATAGCTCTGACAGCCAAGGAGCACAGGGTCTGGACGATGATAGCTGCCGAAACCTACAAGTTCCACCCGGAGACCATGCTTGGCCAGCTGGTGGAGATAGAGATGCGCGACCCGACGGAGGTCATTCCGGAAGAAGAACTCAAGACCTGGCCGAAGAACATCGAGGTCTGGAATCCAGCGTTTGACGTTACCCCGCCGGAGTACGTTGACGTCATCATAACGGAGCGCGGTGTTATCCCGCCGAGCGCCGCCATTGATATCCTCAAGGAGGAGTTCGGCTGGGCATTGAAGTACCGCGAACCCTGGGAGGACTGACCTTTCCTCTTTTTCACCGATACCGTTTAAAACTCCTCGCCCTTCTATACCTGAGGAAGAAATGGAAGGTGATGCTCATGAAGGCTTACATTGCTGAAAACGTCAGGGGAATTTACGCCTTCGACGAGAGCGGGAAGCTCATCACGAGCAAGCCCTTCTCCGGAAAGCCGGAGATAAGCCTCGACAAACTACTAAAAGGCGAGCCGAGCGACGAGTTACTGACCCTCCTTGAGGAGCTGAGGGGGGAAGGTTACGACGAGTTCGTCGTTGAGGACACCGAGCTGAGCAGAAAACTGAAGGAGCTTAACTACACAGCTACAGCCGAGTTTCCCAACCTGGCCGGCGAAAAGCTCCGCTCAAACCCTGCCGAATTCCTAGGCGAGAACTGGTTCGACGAGTACTACACCGTTGGCGTGGCACTAACCAGGCTCCGCATACAGGAGCAGAGCGGTGCAAGGGACAAGATGATAATCCAGGCAATCGAGGCACTCGATGATATTGACAAGGTGATTAACTTACTCGTTTCAAGGCTCAGGGAATGGTACGGTCTCCACTTCCCTGAACTCGATGAAATCCTTCCAAAGCATCCACAGTACGTTGCCTTCGTTAAGGAAATCGGCCCGAGGGAGAACGTAACGAGGGAGAGGCTTGAGAAGCTCGGCTTTTCAGAAGGAAAAATCGAGAAGATTCTCAGGGCTGCGGAGAAGTCCATGGGCGCTCCGCTCGGCAAGTTCGACAGCGAAATCATAAGAAAGCTCGCCAGCGAGATAAGCGACCTCTACAAGCTCAGGGAGCAGATTGAGGACTACCTTGAGATGGCCATGGACGAAGTCGCTCCAAACCTCAAGGCGCTCGTTGGAGCCAAACTCGCCGCGAGGCTTATGAGCCTTGCAGGAGGTCTCAAAGAGCTGGCAATGATGCCCGCCTCAACAATTCAGGTTCTCGGCGCTGAAAAGGCCCTCTTCAGGCACCTGAGAACCGGGGCAAAGCCTCCGAAGCACGGTGTAATCTTCCAGTATCCTGCAATAAACCGCTCGCCGTGGTGGCAGAGGGGTAAGATAGCGAGAGCTTTGGCCGGAAAGCTGGCCATAGCGGCCAGGGTTGACTATTTCTCTGGCGAATACATAGGCGAGGAACTCAAGAAGGAGCTTGAACAGAGAATCAAGGAAATCAAGGAGAAGTACCCGAACCCGCCGAAGAGGAAGGCCAAACCCGAGAAGAAGAAAAAGAAGTTCAAGCCCAAGAAGTCCAAGAAGGAGAAGAAAGGCCAGAAGGAGAGGAGAGGTAAGGGCAAGCCCGAAAAGAAGAAGAAAAAGAAGAAGTCCAAGGGCGGAAAGAGGTGAGGTAGATGAAGGTTAAGAAGCACAGGTTCCCAGGCGTTTACATCGTTATTGACGACGACGGGAGCGAGAAGATAGCGACCAAAAACCTCGTTCCCGGACAGAGGGTTTACGGCGAGAGAGTCATAAAGTTCGAGGGAGATGAATACAGAATTTGGAACCCGAGCAGGTCGAAGCTTGGTGCGGCAATCCTCAACGGCCTCAAGAACTTTCCGATTAAACCCGGCTCAACGGTCCTCTACCTAGGAATAGCGAGCGGAACCACGGCATCTCACGTCAGCGACATCGTCGGCTGGGAGGGCAAGATATTCGGCGTTGAGTTTTCCCCAAGGGTTCTCAGGGAGCTCGTTCCCATAGTGGAGGAGAGGAGGAACATAGTTCCCATACTCGGCGACGCGACAAAGCCGGAAGGCTACCGCGCTCTCGTTCCGAAGGTGGACGTTATCTTTGAAGACGTGGCCCAGCCGACGCAGGCGAAAATCCTGATAGACAACGCGAAGGTGTATCTCAAGAGCGGCGGCTACGGCATGATATCCGTCAAGAGCAGGAGCATCGACGTCACCAAGGAGCCGGAGGAAGTATTTAAGGAGGTCGAGAGGGAGCTCTCTGAATACTTCGAGGTCGTTGAGAGGCTTTCACTTGAACCCTACGAGAAGGATCATGCTCTCTTCGTTGTGAGAAAGCCATGAGTTCTTTTTCTTTTCTCAAAAATTTAGAGAGGGTCAGTCCTTGATTGGTAAGTTTGGAATCAGCCAGCTCAGAAAGCTGTCCATGCTCCTAGTTTGTATGTAGACTGTTCCCGTTCCGTAGAACTCTGCAACCAAGCCCTCTCCGCTGAAGAGAGTGCTCTTAAGCCCGCCAACTCGCTTAACTTTGAAGTCCAAACCCTCTGTGAAAGCCACCATGTGCCCGGTGTCAATTATAAAGTGCTCGTTCCTAAGTTCCTTTTTGTATATAGCCCCAAAGCTGGAGAGAAAAACCATTCCCCTTCCGCTTATCTTTAGGAGGAACAGTCCCTCTCTGCTGAAGAAGGTTTTGGCACCTCCCCACTTGATGTCGATGTCTATATTCTCACTGCTTGCCAGAAATGCTCCGCTCTGGGCGTAAAGGGTTCCATCCAGTTCAAATACCTCGATGTCCCCCGGATATGGGGGTGCTAGGCCAACGGTTCCAGTTCCACCAACTGCTCTGAAAACGTTGACAAAGAAGCTCTCCCCGCCAAGCACGGATCTTTTCAGGGCACCGAAAACACCGCCCCTTGCCTTGGTTTCTATTCTTATCGTTGGACTCATGTGAACCATTGCCCCAGCTTCAGCTTGGATTGCCTCTCCTTGAGAAAGCTCCACCTCAAGAAGGGAAAAGCTTGGTCTGTGGGTTATTTCGTACCTCATTCCAAACACCCGATACCAATTGGGAGGCAAGTTTTATATATCCATCGGCAATTGTCTAAATTCTTTTTCACTTTTACCGAAAGGCTTTTATAAGAACTCTCCCAACCACCGCCGGTGATTACAGTTCTCGGGTGATGCCCATGCGGAAGTTGCTGAAGCCGAAGAGGGAAGTAGGCATTGTCGGCTACGGCGCCTACGTTCCGATGTATAGAATCAAGGCCGAGGAGATAGGCAGGGTCTGGGGAGTTTCAAGCTTCCCAATCGAGGAGAAGGCCGTCCCCGGTTTGGACGAGGATGCCCTCACCATAGGACTTGAAGCGGCAAGAAACGCCCTCAAAAGGGCCCAGATAGACCCCAAGCTCATCCGTGCCGTCTGGTTCGGTAGCGAGAGCAAGCCCTACGCGGTTAAACCAACGGGAACCATTATAGCCGAAGCGATAGGGGCGACGCCCGATGTGAGTACAGCGGACTTCGAGTTCGCCTGTAAGGCCGGAACCGAGGCCCTTCAGACGGCCATCGGCTTCGTCGGTTCGGAGATGGCCGACTACGCGATGGCAATCGGAGCGGACACGGCCCAGGGGAGGCCCGGCGACCACCTCGAGTTTACCGCCGGAGCGGGTGGAGCGGCCTTTATAGTTGGCCCCAAGAGCTCTGAGACCGTCGCCTACTTCGAGGGAAGCTACTCCTACGTCACTGACACTCCGGACTTCTGGAGGAGACAGCACGAGCACTATCCAAGGCACGGTAACAGGTTCACCGGCGAGCCGGCCTACTTCCACCACATAATAAACGCCGCCAAGACACTCATGGAGGAGCTCGGCCTAACGGTCAACGACTTCGATTACGCCGTCTTCCACCAGCCCAACGTCAAGTTCCCTCTCACGGTAGCGAAAATACTCGGCATTCCGAAGGAGAAGGTCCTTCCCGGACTTCTCACCGGTAAGATTGGAAACACCTACAGCGGTGCAACGATGGTCGGTGTTTCAGCCGTTCTCGACATAGCAAAGCCCGGCGACAGAATCCTGTGGGTGAGCTTTGGTTCCGGAGCCGGAAGCGACGCCTTCAGCGTCGTTGTTCAGGACGCCATAGAGGAGAAGAGAGACTTGGCGCCAAAGGTTAAGGACTACGTGGAAAGGAAGAAGTACATAGACTACGCCCTCTACGCAAAGGCGAGGAGAAAGTTCATTCTGTGAGGTGGTTGAGATGAGGAAGGCCGTTATAATCGGTGCTGGTATGACGCCTGTTGGGGAGCACTGGAAGCTTTCACTCCGCAACCTTGCAGTCGAAGCCCTGCTCAACGCGATGGAGGACGCGGGAATAGACAGGGTTGATTCCCTCTACGTGGGAAACATGGTCTCAGGATCTTTCGTCGAGCAGGAAAACTTGGGTGCCTTGATAGCGGACTGGGCTGGACTGGGCAACATTCCGGCTGTCAAGGTTGAGGCCGCCTGTGCCTCCGGCGGTGCGGCAGTTCAGGAGGGTGTTAAAGCCGTCCTCAGCGGGCTGGAAGATGTCGTTGCGGTCGTCGGCGTCGAGAAGATGACCGATGCCTGGCCGAGCGATGCGACGCGCTATCTAGCTTACGCCGCCGACGCGGAGTGGGAACTCTTCCACGGCGCGAGCTTCGTAGCTTTGAACGCGCTCATCATGAGGCACTACATGAAGACCTACGGTTACACCGAGGAGGATTTAGCTCTCTTCGCGGTCAACGCCCATGCGAATGGAGCCAAAAACCCCTACGCGATGTTCAAGAGGCCCATAAAGGTCGAAACCGTGATGAAGAGTCCTTATATAGCGGACCCGCTCAAGCTCTTCGATGCCTCGCCCGTCTGCGACGGTTCAGCGGCGGTTATAATCACAACACCGGAGAAAGCCAAGGAGCTCGGCGTTCCCAAGGAGAAGTGGGTCGAGATAGCTGGAATTGGAAGGGCCACTGACACAATAAACCTCGCCAACAGGGAGGACTTACTCACCCTTAAAGCGGCGAAGATTGCCGCGGAGAGGGCCTACAAGATGGCCGGGATAACTCCAAAGGATATAGACTTCTTCGAGGTTCACGATGCATTTACCGTTATGGCCGCTTTGAGCTTGGAGGCCCTCGGTGTGGCGAAGAAGGGAGAGGGAGCAAAGCTCGCCAAGGAAGGCCAGATAGCGATTGACGGGGATTATCCGATACAGACTATGGGAGGGCTCAAGGCTAGAGGTCACCCCGTCGGAGCAACGGGGGTTTATCAGACTGTCGAGGCTGTTTTACAGCTCCGGGGTGAAGCACCGGAAGGAATACAGGTGCCCGATGCTGAAATCGGCCTGACCCAGAACATAGGTGGAACCGGCTCGAACATAACCGTTAACATCCTCAGGAGGGTGTGAAAATGGCCCGCCCGATGCAGGTTTCCCGCTACTGGAGGCACTTCCGCGAGAAGTACAGGCTCATAGGCGGAAAGTGTGAGAACGGCCACGTCTTCTTCCCGTACAGGGAGGTATGCCCCGTCTGTGGCTCGAGGAACGTCGAGGAATACGAATTCAGCGGAAGGGGAAAGGTTCTCACGTGGACAATCGTTAGGAACCCGCCGAGCGGTTTCGAGTACTACAAGCCCTATCCCTTAGCTTTGGTCCAGCTTGAAGAAGGTCCTGTAGTTCTGGCACAGCTCACCGACGTTGAGCCAGAGGAGATACACGAGGGCATGGAGGTCGAGGCGGTAACGAGAAAGGTCAGGGAGTTCGAGGAGGACGGAATAATCCTCTACGCCTACAAGTTCAGGCCCGTTTTGAAGTGA
>Ga0256831_1000128_pt1 | contig 39811 bp, 39 predicted proteins | sample 132544metaG_FD_189087 | JGI IMG/M metagenome (GOLD analysis project Ga0256831, IMG submission 189087) | Hydrothermal vent microbial communities from Lau Basin, Pacific Ocean - 132-544 | ecosystem: Environmental > Aquatic > Marine > Hydrothermal vents | place: Pacific Ocean: Lau Basin | collected...
TTTTGTGTTGCATCGATATTTGTTTGAGCTAAAGCTCCTGTTACTAATAATCCTAATGTAATTACTGATAATTTAAGTTTCATCTTAAACTCCTTTTTCTTTTTTTTTGTTGCATTGAAATTATAAAATAAAAGTGTAAACAATTTGTTAATACAATATAAATAAAGTGTTAACAATAATTCTTTAAATCTAAAATAATTGTAGTGCCTTTTTCGTTTGATATTATTTCAATAGGAATTTTTAATTCATCGCATAGCTTTTTTACTATATTCATACCAATTCCAATACCTCTTTCATTTTCTTTATAAAATCTATCAAATACTTTTTTTGGATTTTTTATTCCAATCCCTGTATCTTTTATATAAAGTTTTTTATTTTTAATAAAGATTTTTACATTGCCATTTTTTTTGTTATATTTAAAAGCATTGCTTATTATATTCTCTATTATTGCATCAAACGCATTTTTATTTATAGTAATTTTGCAATCTGCACTATTTTCATAAGTAATAGTAGGATATAATGAAGAGTAAAAATGTAATTTTTCATCTATTATACTTTTGATATTAAAAGTTTCTATTTGGTTTGGATTTAGGGATAGAAAATTTTTAAGATTTTCTTGGTATTTTAATATTCTTTTTATATTTTTTTCCATCTCTTCAATTTTTTCTTTATTAGGCGATTTTTTTAAAAGATATAAATTCATTTTAAGGGTTGTAAGAGGTGTGTTTAAATCATGCAAAATATCTTTTATAAATGTTTCATTGAGTTTATAAGCTTCTTTTAAAGGCAATAATAAAATATACATAAAAACAAAAGTAATAATTAATACAAAAATTACTTCAAAAAGAAAAATTTTTAATATCTTGATTTTTATATCTTTTAATTCTTTTTGGTATATTGTTTTAGAAATAGAGAGTTTTAAGAAGTAATGTTTAAATTGTGGCAAGTTAAAAAGCATATGATAGTTTTTGTCATTTTCATATAAATATAAAACTTTTAAATTGTCGTTTTTTTTAACAAAATCAATTTGTATATTTTTGCAATTAAGTTTATATGAGCATATTTCTAAATCTTTTTTTATTTTATCTAGCAAATAATGTTTTTCTTTTACATATATATTGTAATTTATAGAGCTTATGAGCAAAAATAAAAGCCCAAATATGATAAAAAAACTTAAAGTTAAAAATTTTTTCTCAAATTTCAATTGTATATCCTTCTCCTCTTATATTTTTTATATCAATTCCTAATTTTTGTTTTAGTTTATTGATGTTTACTCTCAAAGATGCATCAGTAGAATCAGTAATATCTAGTAGTCTTTCTTTTGAGACTATGTTATTTTTATTTGTAATTAGCTCATGGAAAATATCTTTTAATGTTTGGCTTAATGGAATTATTTTTCCTTCTTTTTTTAAAACTTTATTAATAGGCTCATACTCATAATCTTTAAATTTTATGGTGTTATTATTTTTTTTAATTTTTGCTTTAATTCTTATTAAAAGCTCTTCTGGCTCAAAAGGTTTTTTAATATAATCTTCGCTTCCTGCTTCAAATGCTTTTGCCATGGTATTTAAATCGGTTAATGCAGTTATAAATATGGTAGGCGTATTATCGTCTGCGTTTTTAAGGTTTTTTAATACTTCAATTCCGTTTTCATCAGGCAAGTTTATATCAAAAATATATAAATCATATTTATTGTTAAATGTTTTCTCATATGCTTCGTTTGCATTATTTGCAATGTCTACTTTGTAGTTTTCAAGCTCTAAAATCTCTTTTAGGGTTTTTGCTAAATCGTAATCATCTTCTAAAAGCAATATTTTCATCCATTTCCTTTTTTTGAAATTTTATAATAAAATTTCTTAAAAAAAGGCAAAGTATGAAAATACTTGATGTAAATAACCCAGGATTTGAAAAAGAGTTTGAAGAGATATTAAACAGAGGAAAAATGGATATTGAAGAAGTTGAAGGAATTGTAAAAAATATAATCAATGAAGTAAAAGAAGAGGGTAATAAAGCACTTTTTAGACATATTGCTAAATTTGATAAATGGACTCCAAAAGATGATAGTGATTTAGAAATAGATAAAAATTTAATGAAAGAAGCTTATGAGAGGCTTGATGATAAACTTAAAAAAGCACTTCATTTAGCGTATGATAGGATAAAAGCATATCATGAAAAACAGCTTCCAAAATCTTGGATGGATTATGAGAAAAATGGCTCAATTCTTGGTCAAAAAGTTACACCAGTTGAAAGAGCTGGAGTATATGTACCAGGAGGGAAAGCATTTTATCCAAGTAGTTTACTTATGAATGTAATTCCTGCAATTGTAGCAGGGGTTGATGAGATAATTGTTACAACTCCTGTAATTGAAAATAAACCAAATGAATTACTGCTTGCGGCTCTTTATATTTGCGGAATGCCAAGGACTTTTAAAGTAGGAGGAGCTAGCGCTATAGCAGCACTTGCTTATGGAACTGAGAGTATTCCAAAAGTAGATGTTATTACAGGTCCTGGAAATATTTTTGTTGCTACTGCCAAAAAATTAGTTTATGGGGAAGTTAATATCGATATGATAGCAGGTCCAAGTGAAATTGGAATTATTGCAGATAGTACTGCTAAGCCAAATTATCTTGCAATTGATTTACTCTCTCAAGCAGAGCATGATGAAATGGCAAGCTCGATTCTTATAACTGATTCAAAAGAAATAGCAAATTTAACAGCTATTAAGGTAGAAGAGTTTTTAAAAGGGTTAGAAAGAGAGGAAATTGCAAGAAAATCAATTGAAAGTAGAGGCGCTATAATTGTTACAAATGATATTGATGAGGCAATTGAGCTTATGAATAAAATTGCACCAGAGCATCTTGAAATTATGACGGCAAATCCATTTGAGCTTTTGCCTAAGATTAAAAATGCAGGAGCAATTTTCCTTGGTGAAAACACACCTGAGCCAATAGGCGATTATATAGCAGGACCAAATCACACTCTGCCAACTGGAGGTACTGCAAAATTTTATTCACCTTTGAGTGTTGAAGTATTTATGAAAAAATCATCAATTATCTATTTTAGTAAAAATGCAATTGAAGAAATGGGTAAAGAGTGTGCGCTTTTAGCTCATACTGAAATGCTTACAGCTCATGAAAAATCAGTATTAGAGAGATTAAATGATAGAGAAGGTGAGTGATTTTATAATCTCACTTCTTCCTTCTAATTCGATTGTCTTTATTATATATTTAGCTGTTATTGTAATTATTTCTATTTTTTTGATTTTTTTTCTTTCTAAGCTAAAAAAAAATAAGCAAAACACTAAAAAAGAACTTACAATTGATGATTTGCTTGAAATTGCAAATTCACCAAAATCTAATACAAAAGATTTAGTATTTGCTTTAGAGTATTTTTTAAGCAAATTTTCTATAAAAGATAATGAAGAAAAGTCATTTGAATTATTTAATAAAATTCTAAATCATAAAAATAGGTCTAAAATTTTATTTGATATTTTTCATGGTAAAATTTTGCCTGCAAATTTAGAATATAAAAATAAGCTCAATAATATTGAAAAGAGGGCATTAAATAAGTAAAGACAGATTAAACTCTGTCTCTTAAGTTTAATTCTGTAATAACTTTTAGATATTTTTGATGATCTTTTTTCTTTAAATATCTCATAAGTCTTTTTCTTTGACCTACTAGTTTAAGAAGACCTAGTCTGCTTGAGTGGTCATGTTTGTGTTTTTTTAAATGCTCGTTGATTTCATTGATTCTTTCAGTCAAAAGTGCGATTTGAACCGCTGGACTTCCAGTATCTTTTTCATCATTTCCAAATTTAGCGATAATTTCTCTTTTTTTCGCCGAATCCAAAGCCATGTTAGCCTCCTGATTGGTAATTTTGAACTGAAAGTATATCTGTTTTAATAAAAAAAAGCAAATTTTTGATAAAATTCTTAAAAAAAGGTAAAAATGAAATTATTAATAATATTTTTATCTGTAGTTATGTTTGCTAAAAATATATTAATTCTTAATTCTTATTCTGTTCAATTTCCTTGGACTAAAGGTGAGTTAGAGGGAATTTTACAAAACTTTAAACACAAAAAAGATATTAAACTATATATAGAATTTATGGATACTAAGCTTTTTGCTCCTACACCTGAGTATATTAATAACTTTTCTAATTATTTAAAAACTAAATACAAAAATTTAAAGTTTGATATAGTTATTACTACTGATGATAATGCTCTTAGATTTGCTCTTACACATAATAAATTTTTTAAAGATTCTAAAATATTTTTTGCGGGAGTAAATGATTTATGTATTGCTAAAATAATTGATAGAAATAGAGTAAGTGGAGTTTTTGAAAAAAAGGAGCCTCTTGCAAATCTTAAATTTTTGAAAAAAGTAGTGCCTGATTTAAAAAAAGTGTATGTTGTAGCGGATAATTCTAATTCTGCTAATGCTGTTATGAAAGAATATAAAAAAGAGTTAAATAAGGTAAAAAATTTAGAGTTTGTATTTATTAATGATGAAAATCTCTCACGAGTTATAAATAAAATTAAAAACTATAAAAACAGCGGTATGCTTCTTTTAACTCCTTTTAGTTTTAAATTAAACTCTCATCATATAAATTATAAAAAAGCAATAACACTTATTTCAAATAACTATCCAAAACCAATTGTAATCCATACTGATATTTTAGCATCTTTAGCTAATACTAATATAGTAGGGGGAAGAGTTACTGATGCGATATCTCAAGGAAATAGCGTTAGTAAAAAAGTGCTTTTATATTTAAACGGCAAAAAAGTAAAGGATATTCCTCTTACTTACGAAAAAGCTAATAAAATGTATTTGAATGTTAAAAATTTAAAAAAATTTAATATAGAGCCTGAAAAATTAGGGTATAAAAATGCTGTTTATGTAAATAAACCCAATGATTATGATAAATACAAAAAATATTTAATGTTTGCATTTCTTGGATTAATCTTTTTAACTCTTTTTGTTATTATGCTTTTGTATAAAAACTACAAATTAGCACAATATAAAAAAAGTGTTGAGAAGATATCTGAAAAATTAGATAATGATTTAAAAGAAAAATATAAAGATATCTCAAATAATTACACTCATTATTTAGAAATTAAGTTGCAGGCTCTAAGGGATATTATATTAATTATGCTAAGACGTATAAATAAGCTTTATTTAGAAAATGATAATTTTATGAAAGAATTTATGGTTTTTTATGACTGGGAAAATAATAATCTTTATATTAAAGAATTTTTAAAAAGCTTAGCAACAATATTAAATAAAAATGTTGAAATAATAGGAGAAGATTTTGAATTAAATTTGGATAAAATTTTGTTTGCGAAAGTGATGATAGAGCTTTTAGAAGATAATTCTAAGATAATTTTAAAAAATAAAAAGATTATTATTAATTATCCGTATAATGTTAATTTTGATTTAAAAAACATTAAAAAAATTTTGGATTTGAATATTGAGCTAAATAAGGATAAATTGGTAATAGATTTGGGATAAAATTGGTATAATTTTTAAAAAAGGATATAAATGCTTTTTACTAAATCAACTGCATATGCCCTTCAGGCATTAATTGAGCTTTCAAAATATGATAAACCTATAGATGTTAATACATTATCTCAAAATACTGATATTCCAAAGCCATTTTTAGCAAAACTTTTGCAAAATTTATCTAAAAAAAATATTATAAAATCTTTTAAAGGAATTCATGGAGGATTTTTACTTCAAAAAAAACCACAAGATATAAAAATAATTGATATCTTCAAAACAATTGAAGATAAGGATTCATTAGTATTTTATTGCTCTTCAAATGCTGATAATTGTACAAGAGGCAGAAGCTCAATTTGCTCTACTCTTCCTTTTTTTACAAAACTTGAAAATGAAGTTGAAAAAGTTATACAAAAATATACTTTAGAGGATGTTATAAGGATGAGAGCTGATAAATAAGGTCAAAAACACCTTAAAACTTCTTAGTGAAGTTGCAGATTTAGGTGTAGTAGTTTTTGTTTTTTCTATACTTTTAATTATAATCGTACCGCTTCCTAGCTCTATTTTAGATTTTTTCTTGACAATTTCACTTGCGGTATCAGTGCTTATTTTGCTTATTGCGCTTTATATTCCAAAACCTACTGATTTTACAACTTTTCCAACTCTTATATTGATTGTAACTTTGTTTAGATTATCTTTAAATATTGCTACTACGCGTATGATTTTGAGTAAAGGTCATGAAGGTCCTGATGCGGTTAGTAAGATAATTACTGCTTTTGGGGAGTTTGTAGTAGGGGGAAATTACATTATAGGGATAATAATTTTTATTATTTTGGTAGTTATAAACTTTGTAGTAATAACTCAAGGAGCTACAAGAGTAGCTGAGGTTGCGGCAAGATTTACGCTTGATGCATTGCCTGGAAAACAAATGGCAATAGATGCTGATTTAAATGCAGGGCTTATAGATGAAGCAGAAGCTAAAAGAAGAAGAGAAGAGCTTATTAAAGAAGCAAATTTTTATGGTGCAATGGATGGGGCTAGCAAGTTTGTAAAAGGTGATGCTATTGCTGGTATTATTATTACTACGGTAAATATTATTGCTGGATTTTTAATAGGGGTTTTTCAATATGGAATGGATTTGGCTGAGGCTGCTAGAACGTATACTATTTTAACAATTGGAGATGGCTTAGTATCTCAGCTCCCAGCCCTTATGACTTCAACTGCTACAGGTATTATAATAACTCGTGCAAGTAAAGATGAGAGCAATTTTGCAGAAGGTGTCATTAAACAACTTGCAAAAGATTATAAAGTTATGTTTATTGTAGGGGCAATATTGATTTTTATGGCATTTATTCCAGGATTTCCAAAATGGAGTTTGATTTTTGTAGGTAGTGTTTTTATAATAACTGGGTATTTAATGATGGAAACACAAAAAGGAGTTGACCCAATTGAATCTCTTTTAAATAAGTTTAGAAAAAAACCACTAATAAAAGAAGAGAAAAAAGAAAAAAAAGAAGAGAAAAAGGTAGAAAAAAAAGAGTCTGCTGAAGATGAGAAAAAAATATTAGAAGAGATATTAAAAGTAGAGCTTTTAGAGCTTGATATAGGGTATCAATTAATAAAAATAGCGGACCCAAATCAAGGTGGAGATTTATTAGATAGAATAAAAGCTATGAGAAAAAAAATTGCAAGTGAGTATGGATTTTTGGTGCCTCAAATTAGAATAAAAGACAATTTAAATTTAAAACCAAATGAGTATCAAATATTATTAAAAGGTGTAGAAGTTGCAAGAGGAGAAATATATCCAGATAAATATCTTGCTATGGCAACTCCTATGGTAATAGAAGAAATTGATGGAATAAAAGTTAAAGAGCCTGCATTTGGAATAGATGCTATATGGATAGATGAGGATAAAAAAGAAGAAGCTTTGATGAATGGATACACGGTAGTAGACCCATCTACTGTTATTGTTACACATTTGAGCGAGGTTATTAAAAAATATGCAGAAGAGCTTTTAACTCGTCAAGATATTCAAGAAATTCTTGATAGATTAAAAAAAGATTATCCAGCTATTGTTGAAGATGCAATGAAAGTAGCAAGTATTGGTTTAATTCAAAGAGTGCTTAAAAATCTACTTCACGAAAAAGTTCCAATTAAAGATATGATTACTATACTTGAGACAATTGCGGATTTAGCGGAATATACTAAAAATCCAGATGTTATCACTGAGCAAGTCAGAAGTGCTCTAAGTAGAGTGATTACAAAGCTTTATACAGATGAAGATGGGGTTTTAAAACTTATAACATTTGATGCAAATACTGAGCAGTATTTAATGAATAAACTAAAACAACAAGGTGAGCAAAAACAATTTATTTTAACAGTTGCTGAGATGAATAAGTTGGTAGAAGAAGTTAATAACGCCGCAAGTGAGCTTTTGAACAAAGGTATTGCGCCAGTTGTATTAATTGTAGACCCACTTATTAGAAAACCTCTTGCAGAAATTTTAGAAAGATTTGGAGTTGATGTAGTTGTATTATCTCACAATGAAATAGACCCAAATGCAAAATTTGAAGTTTTAGGAAGTATTTCAATAGATTTTAATTCTTAAATGCTATAAAAGTTGCAAAATTATTCCATCTAAAAATTACATCAATATCATTAAATCCTGCATTTTTTAGCATCTCTATATTTTCATTCATAGTATAAGGAATCAAAACATTCTCAAGCGCTTCTCTTTTTTTTGCTATTTCATATTCTGTATAGCCTTTTTCTTTTTTGTAGTTATAATAAATATCAATCATAATTTTATTTAATTTTTTATTTTCCGTTATTAATTTCTCACTCATTAAAAAAATCCCTTCTTTTTTTAATGAATTATAAATTTTTTGTATTAATTTTTCTCTTTTTAGGGGTCTTATAAATTGAATAGTATAATTAGCTATAATTGCTTTAGCTTTAGGCAATTCATACTCTAAAAAGTCTGCTTCAATAAATTTTGCATTACTTCCAAAAGCTTTTGCTTTTTGAATAGCTTTTTTTACCATTGCGCTTGAGTTATCAAGCCCTATTAGATTTAAATTATCTATTTTTTTACTAAGCTCTATTAAAAAAGTTCCAGTAGAGCTTCCTAAATCTATTACTAAATCATTTTCTTTTAAAAAATTTTTAAGTATTTCAATTTGAAGTTTTAAATTTTCTTTATAAAAAGGTATACTTCTATCTAGCATATCATCAAAAACATTTGCAACTTCTTCATCAAATTCAAATTGTTTAGTAATAGGTTTATTAAAAATGTTGTCTTTCACTTCTATCCTTTGATATAATTTGAATAGATTTTATCAAAAAAAGGCTATTTTATGAAAGATGCAACTTTAGCTTTGCATGTAGGGTATGAAAAAGATAAAGAAAAATCTATGCAAGTGCCAATATATATGACTACTGCTTATGAATATCAAGATACTGACCATGCAGCAAGACTTTTTGCATTGCAAGAAGAAGGAAATATTTATACTCGTATAGGAAATCCAACTACAAGAGTATTTGAAAAACGAATTTCAGCGCTTGAGAGAGGAGTTGATGCGCTTGCAACTGCTAGTGGAATGGGAGCTATATTTTATTCAATTGCAAATCTTGTAAGTAAAGGTGATAATATTATTATTTCCAATAAACTTTATGGAGGTAGTATTACATTATCTACTCAAACACTAAAAAATTTTGGAATAACTGCAAAATATTTTGAGCCTACAAATCCAAGTGAGCTTGAAGAGTTAATAGATGATAATACAAAAGCAATTCTTTTTGAAAGTATTGCTAATCCAGCTTTAGTAGTGCCAGAATTTGATGAAATAGTTAAAATTGCAAACAAAAAAGGCGTTATTACAATTTGTGATAATACAATAGCAACTCCTTATAGTGTAAAACCAATAGAACTTGGAGTAGATATTGTTGCTCATAGCGCTAGTAAATATATAGTTGGAAATTCAACTGCAATTGGAGGGTGTATAATTGAAGCTCCTTTTGCAAAAGAAAAGCTAAAATCAAAAAGATATCCTCAGTTTAATGAAAAAGATGAGAGTTATCATGGTCTTATTTATAATGAAAAATTTGATAATCCTTTTATAGCAAGAGCTAGATTAGCACTTCTAAGAGACTTTGGAGCGGTATTATCTCCATTTAACGCGTGGCTTTTTATTTTGGGGCTTGAGACACTTCATCTTAGAATCAAAGCTCATAGTGAAAATGCTCTAAAAATTGCTAAATTTCTTGCAACTCATCCAAAAGTAAAAAATGTAAATTATCCATTTTTAGAAAATAATGAAAATTACAAAAGAGCAAAAAAATATTTAAAATACGCAAGTGGTATAGTTAGTTTTGAATTAAGTAGCTATGAAGAAGCAAAAGAGTTTGTAAAAAAACTTAAAATATTTTCACTTGTTACAAATATAGCTGATAGTAAATCTCTTGTAACTCATCCAGCAAGCACAACTCATCAGCAACTTAGCAAAGAAGAGCTAAAAAATGCAGGAGTGCCTGAAGGGCTTATTAGGCTTAGTATCGGGCTTGAAGATGTTGAAGATTTAATTGAGGATTTAAATAACGCATTATGAAAAAACACATTAAACGCTATTTTTATGTTTTACTATTTATTTTTATTTTGTTTGGGATAGTTTATATTTCTTTTACTCAAATCGTTTTAAATAATAAAATAAAAGAAGAGATAAAAAATATTCAAAAATTTTTGACAAAAGAGAAGAAAAATAATTTAAAATCAGAAGTTAAGAATATAAAATATGTTTTTAGATTTATAAAAGATAGTATTTATTCAATAACAAATGAAGAGTTATTAAAGCTTATAAATGTTGTTATTGCGCATAAAATAGATAAATTATACTTTAATGATATATTTGTTTATGGAAGATTAAAAAAGAAATTAAAATATGAAATTAAAGATAATTTTGTTTTTACTACTTTAAATAACACTAAATATTTGGTAGCTCTTGGAAATAAAGGTAAAAAAATATATATTTTTGGGATTAAAAAGGAATTTTTAGATAATCTTTTAATTTATACATTCTTAAAATATTTAGAGCATTACAATAAAGGTAAAATTAGCTATGTTGCACTTGGCAAAATAACAACTTTTCACCCTAAAAAAGATGGAGTTTTTGGATATATTTATTATATGCCAGATAAATTTAAATTTCTTGAAGGCAAGCTTTTATCTATAAATGAGCCAGATATCAAAGGGAATTTTTATAGAAAGAAATATTTTGAGTGTTTAAAAGAAAATAAAGGTTGTTTTGTAAGTTATTTTTTTAAAAACCCAAAAACTGATATTATTGAAAAGAAAATTTCTTATTTTGATTTAATTAAAGATTCTAATTTTAGTATAGTAAAAGGAATATATGAATCTCAAATTGCTAAAGATTTAAGAACTAAAATAAATTCGAAAATTTTAGAAGTTAAAAGATTAGTTTATACATTTTTTGCGCTGTTTGTAATAATATATACTTTGTTTTTATTTTTTATGTTTTTATTTATCAATAAAGCAAAAAATATTTTGCTAAATGATTTTTCTTTGTTAGAAAATGAATTAATAAATAGAGTTTATTTTGATAAATTAACTTCTTTGCCAAATAGAAATAAATTATTAGAGGATATAAAAGATGCAAAATCACTAGTTATTTTAGATATTGAGGATTTTAGTGAGATAAATGATATTTATGGATTTGAAGCAGGAGATAAAATTTTGATAAATGCTGCTAAGATTTTAAAAAATTTATATAAAAAAGTATATAGAATAGGCAGTGATGAGTTTGCAATAATATTTGATGAAAAGATAAATAAAGATATTTTAGAAAATATAGTAAATTTAAAAATTGTTTATTCTGATTTGCTTGCAAAATTTATAGCTGGAGGGAGCAATTGCAAAAAAAGACTTCTTGAGAGTAGCGAGCTTGCTTTAAAAGAAGCTTATAGAAATAATAAAGATTATATACTTTATGATGATTCAATCTTAAAAATTCAAAAAGCAAAAGTAGAGAAGTTAAAGTTATTAAAAGAAGCGCTTGATAAAAAGCAAATTATTCCTTATTACCATTGTATTGTAGATAAAAACAAAAAAGTAATAAAATATGAAGCATTAATGAGGGTTAAAATTGATGATAATGTTATTGTATCTCCATCGTTTTTTATGGAATTAATAAAAGAAGCAAAACTTTATATTCCTTTTTCTAAAATAATGATGAAAAAAATTTTTGATGATATAAAATATTTAGATAAAAAAGTCTCTATTAATTTAAGTTTTGAAGATATTGCAGATAGGGAAATGAGAGAGTTTATTTTAAGTTTAATTACAAAAGAAAATGCTAAAAAAATTATATTTGAAATTTTAGAGAGTGAGAGTATTAAAGATTACAAACTAGTAAAAAAATTTATGACTATCGCAAAAAACAAAGGTGTAAAAGTTGCAATTGATGATTTTGGAAGTGGTTATTCAAATTTTGTTCAAGTGTTGAATTTAAATCCTGATATAATAAAAATTGATGCTACATTAATTAAGAATATTAAAGAAGCAAAAAATTATAAATTAGTTTCACTAATAAAAGAATTTGCAAAAACTTTTAATATAAAAACAACAGCTGAGTTTGTCGAAAATGAAGAGATTTTTAGTATTTTAAAAAAATTAGATATTGATGAATTTCAAGGGTATTATTTTTGTAAACCTCAACCTTTTGAAAAAATTATAAAAAAAGATAAAATTCCATTTAAAAAAGGCAATAATGAAAATAGAGACTAAAATAGAAAAATTTACTAAGCCTTTATATCTTGAGAGTGGTAGGATACTTGAGCCTTGGCAGATTATTTATGAAACTTATGGTGAGCTTAATGAGGATAAATCAAATGTAGTTTTGGTAACTCATGCTCTCTCTGGCTCTCATCACGCTGCAGGTACATACCCTGGTGATAGAAAACCTGGATGGTGGGATAAATTAATAGGAGATGGAAAAGCCATTGATACTAAAAAATATTTTGTAATTGCTACAAATGTAATTGGAAGCTGTTTTGGCTCAACTGGACCTATGAGCCCAATATATCCTGGAAGTGATGAGAGATATAGACTAAAATTTCCAGTAATTACTATAAAAGATATGGTAAAAGCTCAAAAAATACTTCTTGATTCATTAGGTATTAAAAAACTTAAAGCGGTAATTGGTGGAAGTATGGGAGGAATGCAAGCACTCAGACTTGCAGTAGACTATCCAGGATTTGCCGAATATATTATTCCAATAGCTACAACTTATCAAACAAAACCTTATGTAATTGCAATCAATAAAGCAATGATAGAAGCAATTAGAGCTGATAGCGAGTTTAAAAATGGAAATTATCCAGTTGGGGCTGAGCTTAAAGGTCTTGCGGTAGCTAGGATGATAGGATATTTAAATTATATATCACCTTCTACATTTGATAAAAAATTTGGAAGAGAATATGTAAAAACTGATGGTATGTTTGAATTATTTGGTAGATTTCAAGTAGAGTCATACCTTGAATATAATGGGGCAAATTTCCCAAAATGGTTTGATGCACTAAGTTATATTTATCTGCTAAAAGCAATTTCTCTTTTTGATATAAGTAGAGGCTTTAATTCATTAGAAGATGCTTTTTCTCAAATTAAAGATAAATTATTTTTAATTTCATTCTCAGGAGATACATTGTTTTTCCCTCAAGAGATGAGAGATATTAAAAAATATATGGACAAAGTAGGAGGCAAAGCTCAATATTATGAGATTGATAGCGATTATGGGCATGATAGTTTTTTGGTTGAGACTGAGAAATTTGATTTTTTAATAAAGGATATTTTAAAAGGAGAATTGGATGCAAGATTTTGAAAAAAAGATTGAAGAAGCAAAAAAATTACTTGAGAAATTAAATGACCCAGAAATAACTCTTTATGATGCAATGGAGTATTATAAAAAGGGTGTTAAGTTATTAAAAGAAGCTAGCGAAATGATAGAAAAAGCAAAATTAGAATTTGAAGAGATAAAAGGGAATCATTGAATATAGCTGTTATTCAAACTGATAATTTGCCATATGATAAAGCAAAACTTAGTATTTTAATTCAAAGAGCAAAAAAAGAAAAATCAAGCTTAGTGCTTTTACCAGAATATGTATTAAATAGGTTTTTTAAAGAGCTTGAGGTAATGCCAATAAGCTTCATATATAATCAAACAAAACATCAATTAAAACATTTAAAACATCTCTCAAAAGTGTATGATATTCCAATAATAGCACCTTTAATAAGAGTAGTTAAAGATAAAAAATATAAAGTAATTGCAAAAATCGATGCAGAAAAAGTAAAATATTACTATCAACAAGTTTATATGCCATATTCTCATTGGAGAGAAGATAAATTTTTTGATAAACATGACTCATTACCAATGACGTTTTCATTAGGAAATATAAAATTTGGAGTAATGTTTGGATTTGAATCTCACATTGAAAAGTTTTGGCAGTTTTTTAATGATAAAAATGTAGATTGTGTTTTAATCCCAAGTGTTTCTACTTTTAATTCTCATAATAGATGGCTAAATATGTTAAAGACAAAAGCTTTTTTAAATCATAAATATGTAATTAGAGCAAATAGAATTGGAAATTTTGAGGATTGGGAATTTTATGGTAGAAGTTTTGGAATTAATCCTGAGGGCGAAGTTATAAATATTCTTGGAAATAAAGAGGAGATAGGGATTTTTAATATCTCTAAAGATATGGTAAAAGAAGCTAAAAAAGAGTGGAAATTTTTAGAGCTTAATAAATCAATCAAACACTTCTAAAATTTCATATGCAGTATTTCTTTTTGCTGGAATTTCTCCTACATCTTTAATAAGTCTTATCATCTCTTCTTGATTCATTCTGTTTTGTGCTCCTGCACTTCTTACAACATTTTCTTCCATCATAGTTGAGCCTAAATCGTTTGCTCCATAAAGCAAAGCCATTTGCCCAATATAGCTTCCTTGAGTAACCCAAGAGGATTGTATATTTTTAAAATTATCAAGAAAAAGTCTAGCAACTGCTAAGTATCTTAAATATCTGTTTGAAGAAGTTTTATGTGTTACTATGCCTTCTTTCATTAAAGCAGTATTATATGGTTGAAAAGACCACATAATAAAAGCTCTAAAACCTCCTGTTTCATCCTGAAGCCTTCTTATTTTATCTAAATGTTCTACTACTTCTTCAATGCTTTCCACAGTTCCAAACATCATTGTAGCTGTTGTTTTCATACCGATTTCGTGAGCAGTTTTATGAATTTCAAGCCATCTATCTGAGCTTATTTTTTTAGGAGCTATTATATCTCTTACTCTATCACTTAGTATCTCAGCTCCAGCTCCTGGAATTGAGCTAAGCCCTTTTTCTTTGAGTCTAATAAGTACTTCTTTAATAGGAATTTTACTAACCTTAGCTATATAATCAATCTCAGGAGCGGAGAAGCCATGAATTGTGATTTGAGGGTATTTTTTATGGATATGCTCAACTAATTTTTCATAATAATCTATTTTTAAATTTGGATGCACTCCTCCTTGAAAAAGTATTTGAGTGCCTCCTATTTCTATTAATTCATCTATTTTTTTATCAATTTCTTCAAAACTTAAAATATATGCATCTTTGTCTTTTTTATGTCTATAAAAAGCACAAAATTTGCAATCTACCCAGCATACATTTGTATAGTTTATATTTCTATCTACAATAAAAGTTGTAATTTTCTTAGGATGAAGCTCTCTTTTTTTTTCAAGTGCCATTTTTCCAAGCGTTATTAAATCTTCATTTTTTATTAATTCTATTGCTTCTTCTTTACTAATCAAATTATCTCCTTTTTTTGTATAATTTTGTAGATGATATCATAAAAGGCAAAATTATGGAAGAATTAATAATTGATATTTCTAAAAAAACTTTAGAGGAATTGCAAAAGGCAAAAAAATTGCCATATCCTTTGTATTATAAAGAAACTTTTAATTCAATAGCTTCAGATATGCAGATTTTAGAGCAGTTAAATCCAAAGTTGCTTTGTTTGCAGCCAAATTCTATTAGTGAAGATTTGATTGAATTAACTAAAATGACATTAGAAGAGGTGCAGAAAAAATCAAGTATAATTAAAACCTCTTCACAAGAAATCATTGAAGAGATTGATGAGGTAGATGCTGAGAGTTTAAAAGCAAGTATTATAAAATTTTCTGCTTTTTTAATTAAAAATATAGAAGAGTTAGAAAACAAAATAAAAGAGCTTGAGAGTGAACTTGATAAAGCATATAAAGAGCTTTTAATTGACCCATTAACAAAAGTTTATAATAGAAAAGCTCTTGAGAGAGATTTGTTAGAAATTTTAGAAAAAGGAAAAGAAAAAAAGCTTGATTTATGTATAGTAATGCTAGATTTAGACAATTTTAAATTAATAAATGATGCTTATGGGCATTTAGTAGGAGATTTTGTGCTAATTAAGTTTGTGCAAATTATAAAATCTCTTTTAAGAGAGAGTGATAAAATATACAGATATGGAGGAGATGAGTTTGTAATAATTTTTAATAGAGCTTCTTTAGGAGTTGTAAAAAAAATTGTAGAGAGACTAATTAATAAAATTTCAAAAACAAAACTTAAATATAAAGAGCATTTAATTTCTATTAGCGTATCAGCTGGAATTACATGTCATAAGAAAGGAGATGATGTGGAATCATTAATAAAAAGAGCAGATGAAGCTTTATATGAAGCTAAAGTTACAAAAAATACTTTTAAAGTGAAGTTATGAGTTTGTTTGATGGAATTATTATTGCAATTACGTTGATTTTAGCAATAAAAGGCTTTTTTAATGGTTTTATAAAAGAAATTGCAGGATTAGTTGGGATTGTAGGGGGGCTTTTTTTAGCAAGTAAGTATTATCATCAAGCAGGTGTTTATATAAATGAAAATTTATTTAGCATCAAAAATCAATCGGCTATTGATTTAATCGGATTTATTGCAGTTTTTGTAGGATTTTGGATAGTGGCTATATTTGTTGGATTTTTGCTAAGTAAGATATTAAAAATAAGTGCTCTTGGGATTATTGATAGAGTGCTTGGTATGATATTTTCTGCGCTTAAGTTTTTTTTACTTGTAAGTATTATAATCGCTCTTTTATACAAAATTGAATTTGTAAAAGAGAAATTAAACACGCTAGCTAAAAATTCTATCATTTTTCCTTATATGATTAAAATAGGCAATGAAATTATTAATTTAAAACCAGAAGATATTAAAAACTCAATTAAAAATGCTAAAATTTCATTAAATAACTAAAAGGAGATTAATGTTTTCAAATGAATATGTAAAACAAAGAATGGCAAAAGCTGAAAAACTAAAAGAAGCTGGAATTAATCCATATGGACATTATGCAAAAAGAAATACAAAAATTGCTGATTTTTTGGAAAAAAATAAAGATATATATGAGCTTGAGAATAAAAGAGATGAAACAAAAAAATTTATAGTAGCAGGAAGAGTTAAGTTTCTTAGACTTATGGGAAAAGCTGCATTTTTTAAAATTGAAGATGAAAGCGGGATTTTACAAGTTTATATGAGCAAAAATGATTTAGGAGATAAGTTTAATCTTCTTAAAAAAACTCTTGAAGTAGGTGATATTGTAGAAGTTGAAGGGTATCCATTTGTTACTAAAACAGGTGAGCTTAGCATTCATGCTGATGATGTAAAGATTTTAACAAAAGCTATTCACCCTCTACCTGAAAAATTCCATGGGCTTCAAGATGTAGAGACTAAGTATCGCCAAAGATATCTTGATATGATAATGAATAAAGAAACAAGAGAGAAATTTAAATTAAGAAGTAAAATTATCTCTTTAATTAGAGAATTTTTCTTAAGTAAAGGATTTTTAGAAGTAGAAACTCCAATGCTTCATACGATTGTTGGTGGAGCAAATGCTAGACCATTTATGACTCATCATAATGCGCTTGATATTGATATGAATCTTAGAATTGCACCAGAACTTTTTTTAAAAAGACTAATTGTTGGTGGATTTGAAGCAGTGTTTGAGTTAAATAGAAATTTTAGAAATGAAGGGATTGACCACACTCACAATCCTGAATTTACAATGATAGAATTTTACTGGGCGTATCATACAATGGAAGATTTGATGGAGCTTACAAAAGAATTATTTGACTTTTTATTTGAAAAATTAAATTTACCTAAAAAACTTCAGTATGGTGATATGATAATAGACTTTGATGATTGGAGCACTATTACTTACAAAGATGCTTTAGTGAAAATTGGAAAAGTACCAGAAGAGATTTTAGATGATATTGAGGCTATGAAAAAATATCTAAAAGATGCGGGAGTTGAGATAGAAGAGCATATTGATAGCAAAGGCAAACTTTGGGCAGAATTATTTGATGAGTTTGTTGAAAGTAAATTAATAAATCCAACATTTGTTACAGAATTTCCTATTGATATCTCTCCACTTGCTAGAAGAAGTGAAAAAAATCCAGAATTTGCTGAGAGATTTGAATTGTTTATAGCTGGAAGAGAAATTGCAAATGGATTTAATGAGCTAAATGACCCGCTAGACCAATATGAAAGATTTAAAGCTCAGCTTGAAGCAAAAGCAAAAGGCGATGAAGAGGGAATGGATATGGATTATGATTATATCCGTGCGCTTCAATATGGAATGCCTCCAACTGCAGGTGAAGGAATAGGGATAGATAGACTTGTGATGCTTCTTACAAATTCACACTCAATTAAAGATGTAATACTATTTCCAACAATGAAACCAAAAAAAGAAAATAAAGAAGATTAAAGGAGAATAAATGAGTTTACTTAAAAATTATGATGCGGATGTTTATTCGATTTTGGAAAAAGAATTAGAAAGACAAACAAATCATCTTGAAATGATAGCAAGTGAAAACTTCACACTTCCAGAAGTTATGGAAGCAATGGGAAGCGTATTTACAAACAAATATGCAGAAGGGTATCCTGGTAAAAGGTATTATGGTGGATGTGAATATGCAGATATGATAGAGCAGCTTGCAATTGATAGAGCAAAAGCTTTGTTTGGGTGTGAGTATGCAAACGTTCAGCCACATTCTGGCTCTCAAGCAAATGCAGCTGTGTATGTTGCTTTAATGAAGCCATATGATAAACTGCTTGGTATGGATTTAAGTAATGGTGGGCATTTAACACATGGAGCTAAAGTTAACTTCTCTGGAAAACATTATCATAGTTTTTCATATGGGATTGATGAAAAAACAGGTAGAATTGATTATGATAAGGTAAGAGACATTGCTAAAATTGTAAAACCTAAAATGATAGTTTGTGGTGCAAGTGCATATCCTAGAGAAATAGACTTTGCAAAATTTAAAGAAATAGCTGATGAGGTTGGTGCTATTTTAATGGCTGATGTTGCTCATATTGCTGGTCTTGTAGTAGCAGGCGAGCATCCTAATCCATTCCCTCATTGCGATGTAGTAACTACTACAACTCATAAAACTCTTAGAGGTCCAAGAGGAGGGCTTATTCTTACAAATAATGAAGAATATGCTAAAAAAATAAACTCTGCAATTTTCCCAGGGATTCAAGGCGGACCGCTTGTACATGTAATTGCCGCAAAAGCTGTTGGATTTAAAATGAATTTAGAGGATTCATGGAAGGATTATGCAAAACAAGTTAAGAAAAATGCAAGAGTTTTAGCTGATGTATTACTTGAGAGAGGTTACGATTTAGTAAGTGGTGGTACTGATAATCATTTAGTATTAGTTAGTTTTCTAAACAAAGAATTTAGCGGTAAAGAAGCAGAAGAAGCTCTTGGTAGAGCTGGAATTACTGTTAATAAAAATACAGTACCGGGTGAGAAAAGAAGCCCGTTTGTAACAAGTGGTATTAGAATTGGAAGCCCAGCTCTTACTGCAAGAGGTATGAAAGAAGAAGAATTTAGATTTATAGCAAATAAAATTGCAGATGTTTTAGATGATATATATAATCTAGAGCTTCAAGAAAAAGTGGCAAATGAATTAAAAGAGCTTGCTAGCAAATTTGTAATTTATGATAGACCAACTTATTAATCTCTCCCCTTTGTGGGATATAAAGGTGTAAAATGGCGTATAATGTAGAAATTTCTATGATTAAAATGAATAGAAATTATTATTTTGAATACAAAGGCACAATTGTTAAAAAAATTGTTTATAAAGGCAGAACTTTTTTTGATAAGTATGAAAAAGTTGATAAACCTTTAACACTGCAAGTGATGAATGAGCATATTGAAAAGAAAAAAATAATTGCACATGATTTGATTAATAGGCAAAGAAATATAGTTGAGAATATTGTATTTGATTATAATGGAAGAGACCCTGAGAGATTTTGGAATAGGGCAAGTTTACTTTTAAGAGAAGAAGGATTTTTAAATTTTACTGCATATAAATCTAAAACACCTGGACATTTACATCTTTATATCCACAAAGGGCATACACAATTAAATGAAGCAATTCAATTAGGAAAAAAACTCTCAACTAAACTTTCAACCAAACTTCCAAAGCAATGGAGAATTTTTCCAACAGATGAATTACCGCCAGAGTTTAATATATTAAATCTGCCATATGAGCTATATAAAAAAGAAAGAGGTGCTAGCTGGGCTAGACATATGTGAAAGGAGAAATTATGGAAAAAGAAGATTTGTTAAATTTAGGAAATAATAAAAATCCCAAAAAAGTAATAATTTATATAGCAGTTGCATTTTTGATATTTGTAGTAGGGGTTATTGCTTTTGCTCTTTTTAGTGGAAATGCTCAAAAAGAAAATAATGTAATACCACCTCAAGATACGTCTTTATTTAAAGAAATTCCAGTAGAAGTAAATACTGAGAATAATATCTCAGAGCATCTTCAATTAAAAGAAGACTCTACTAACAAACCGGCAAAATCTGCTGCTAAAGAAGCAAAATCTAATAATGAAAAATTAAAACCTACTAATGAAAAAGTAAAAGCTACTCCTCAAAAGCTAAAATCTGCAAATGCAGAGAAAAAAATTGAAGCTAAAAGTAGTAATTTGCTAAATAAAGATAAAAAGTATTATATTCAAGTAGCGGCATTTATTAAATATTCAGCACCTAATAAAAAGCTTATTGAAAAAATCAAAAAATATGGATTTAACTATAAAATTTATACTGTAACAATAAACAAAAATGGTAAAAAACTTAAAGTTCATAAATTGTTAATAGGTCCTTTTGATAAAAAAGAGATAAAAAAAGAGCTTATCAAAGTCAAAAAATACATTAACAAAAATGCGTTTATTTTCAAGGTAAAATAATGGTTTATGATAAGTTTTTGGTTGATGAGTTTTCTGTAATTGCAGTATTTAATAAATTAAAAGAGTTATTTAAAGATGAAAGAATATTTTTATTTGAGAGTGTTATAAACAACAGCGATGGTAATTACTCTTTTATAGTTATAGGAGAGAGAGAAAGAGTTAAATATCAAGATGGAAAAACGTATTATTTTGATGGCAAAGAAGAGAAAATTTTAGATACTGAGCCTTTTAGTTTTTTAAAAAACTATTATAAAAATATAGATTTTTCTAAATATAGAGAAATGACAAAAAAATTAAATATAGGATTTGTAGATGGATTTATTGGTTATATTGGATATGATTTAGTTAAGGATTTTGAGCCAGTTTTAAAAAAAACCATGGATAATTTAAAAGATGAGACTAATATACCAGATTTTTATATGATAAGACCTAAAATTGTTGTTGGGTTTTCTCATAAATCATCTGAGATGACTATAGTTATTAATGATGAAAGGTATAAAAATAAATTACAAGAGATTAAACAAAAAATTAATTCTAGTTATTCTCCTATTCCTCTAAAACCTGTAAAAATAAAAAAAGAGCCAGAATTTGTCTTTAGCAAGGAAAAATTTTTTGAAATGGTAAAAGCAGCAAAAGAGAATATAAAAGCAGGTGATATTTTTCAAATAGTGCTCTCAAATAGACTTAAAGTAAAAGCAGATGTGGATAGATTATCTTTTTATAGAAAACTTAGAAGTAAAAATCCTTCACCTTATCTTTTTTATTTAGATATTGATGATTTTGCAATTATAGGTAGCTCACCTGAGGTTATGGTCAGACTTACAGATAAAGCAATTTTACTCAGACCAATTGCAGGCACTAGAAAAAGAGGAGAGAATTTAATTAAAGATTTAGAGTTAGAGCATGAGATGTTAAATGATGAAAAAGAAGTTGCTGAGCATATAATGCTTGTAGACCTTGGCAGGAATGATGTAGGAAGAGTTGCTAAAGCTGGTAGTGTAAAAGTAGAAGAATTGATGAGAGTTGAGAGATATTCACATGTTATGCATATGGTAAGTGATGTTGTTGGTATTTTAGATGATAAATATGATATGTTTGATTTGTTTAAAGCTACATTTACTGCAGGAACTATGACAGGAGCTCCAAAAATTAAAGCAATGGAGCTTATAGCAAAATATGAAGGAATAAAAAGAGGATATTATGCTGGAAGTGTAGGGTATTTTGGATTTGATGGAAATATGGATAGTGCAATTACAATAAGAAGTGCACTATTAAAAAATGATGAAATTATTTTTCAAGCAGGTGCTGGAATAGTTGCAGATTCTAAAGAAGAGCTTGAATATAAAGAAGTTAATAATAAATTAGCCGCTTTAGTTGCTACATTGAAGGAACTTGAAAATGGGGGTAATTAAAAATATTATAAACAATAAAATGCTTATAAAACCTCAAGGTTTTTTAGATGCTAATATGGCAAGTGAGCTTATTACTCCTTTAGATATAGAAAAAATAAGAAAAAGAGACATTAAATATTTGAGTATAGACTTCTCTAAAATAATAAGCGCTAATATGAATGCTATTAGATTTTTAAATGATATAGTAGAAAATCTTTTTAAAAAGGAAAATGTAGAGAGTTGTATATTTAGCCCAAATAAAAATGTTTATCAAATTGTTAGTAAGCTTGATAATTTGTATTTTAATATTTTTGAAAATGAGCATATTGAAAAAATTTTTTTTGATGATGATTATTTTGAAAAAAAACCAATTTATATATGCTGTATACAAGATGAGCAAAATAAAAATATGCTTATATACTATCTTTTAAAAAAGGGGTATACTCCAAAGATTATAAGTGATGAAGCTAAAGATGGAGTGATTATTAAAAATTCTTTGATATTAAAAGTATCAAACAAAGTTGGAGCTATTGTTAAAAATTCAATAGTATACTTCTTTTTTGATGGATTTTTAGATGCAAATTTAGCTAATATGTTTGATATAGAATATTTTAGAAGAAATCTTTTAATAGGATTTAAAGTTTTTATATTTGATATGAATGCGGTAAAAGGTCTTAATATCCATGCAGTAAGATTTTTAAAAACACTTGGGGTAGAAGCTGCAGAATATGGAGCATTACTTGTAATTATAGGGCTTGATAAGAAAAGTGTTCAGCCACAATTGATAGAAGATTTGGTTGATATGGGATATATATTTTTTGCAAATGAAGAAGAGTTTTTCAAATCTAAAGAATATGAAGAAGCTATAAATTCAAGCGAAATAATTTATAAAAAATCCAAAAAAATTACAAAAGATTTTGTAAGATTATTGCCTTATTTTGTAAATTCTACAATTTCTACAGTTGAGCTTATGACAGGAGTAGAAGCTAAAAAAGATACTCCAAAAATTACTGACGTTAGTATTGATACTACCAAAAACTATGTAGCAAGCTCAATTGGTTTTTATGGTGATATGGATGGGATGATGATTTTAATTTTGAGTGAAAATCTAACAAAAAGGATTTCAAAAATTCTTTTAGGAGAAGAATATAAAACCAAAGAAGAATTAAATGACCTTGTTAGTGAATTTGCTAATATAATTGTGGGTACTGTTAAAAGAGAAATCCAAAAACATGATTTAAAAATTAATATAACTCTTCCAAAAGTTTTTGATGAGATTGAAAATCTTAAAAATATTGTAGTAAATAGAAAAGGTGTTGAGGTGAAGTTTTATTTTGAAGATGAAGAATTTTATTTTTATTTAGTAAGGTAGAGAAATGTTTGTAATTTTTGGAAATCCTGTAAGTCATTCAAAATCGCCTCTTATGCATAATTATTTTTTTAAGAAAATGAATTTAAATCATTGTTATGGAAGATATAAGCTTGAAGATGGAAGTAAAATTATTGATAAATTTAAAGAGCTTAAAATAAAAGGCGCTAATGTAACTATTCCTCATAAAGAGTGGGCTTATAAATTAGCAGATGAAGTAAGAGGCGTTGCAAAAGAGATGGGAGCTGTTAATACTTTAGTTTTAGAAGATAATAAAGTTATTGGGTATAACACTGATGGTCCTGGATTTATGGAAATTATAAAAGAATTTGATTATAAAAAACCTCTAATAATTGGAGCTGGTGGGACAGCGAGAGCAATTTCATATTTACTTAAAGCTGATATAGTAAATAGAAGTGAAAATAGGCTAAATTTTTTTAAAGAAAAAGGGTTTAATACTTATACTTGGGATAACTTTGAATTTAAAGATTATGATTTAATCATAAATACAACCTCTGCTGGTTTAAAAGATGATTCTTTGCCAATGCCAAAGGAGATGTTAGAAAAAATTTTCAAAAATGCAAAATATGCAGTAGATGTAGTTTATGGAAGAGAAACTCCTTTTTTAAAACTTGCTAAAAAATATAATTTAATCACAAGAGATGGATTATATCTTTTAGTATATCAAGGAATTTTGGCAATGGAATTATTTTTAGGAAAAAAATTAAATAAAAAGGAAGTGGAAAAAATATATTTTGAGATACTTAAGGATTAGGCTCATCTAAAATTTCCATTTCTGCACCAAGTTTTTTAAATTTTTCTACAAAGTTTTCATAACCTCTAAATAGATGGTATATTCTATGGACATTTGTTTCGCCTTTTGCAACTAAACCAGCTAAAACTAATGCAGAGCTTGCTCTAAGGTCAGTTGCCATTACATCAGCTCCAATTAGTTGAGTTGGTCCTATTATAGTGGCTGTTTTTCCATTTATAGATATGTTAGCTCCAAGTCTATTAAGCTCTGCTACATGCATAAATCTATTTTCAAATAATCTCTCTTCTATCATGCTAACACCATTAGCTTGAGTAGCAATTGCCATAAATTGAGCTTGCATATCAGTTGGAAATCCGGGATATTCAGTTGTTATTATTTTTACAGGATTTATATTGTTTGTAGGTTTTATTGTAAGTGAATTTTCACTTTCTTCAAAACTAAATCCCATTTCTTTAAATTTTACTAAAATTCCTTCTAAATGCTCAGGAATTATATTTTTTATGGTAATTTCACTATTAGTAATAGCGCCTGCTGCAAGATATGTGCCAGCTTCAATCCTATCTGCAATTATTTTTATATCATTAAATTCTAGTAATTCTCCATCAGTACCATTTATTATTATTTCATTACTTCCAATTCCATCTATTTCTACTCCAGCATCTTTTAAAACTTCGCAAAGTTGAACAACTTCTGGCTCTTTTGCGGCATTTATTATTCTTGTTTTTCCTTTTGCAAGGCTTGCAGCCATAACTATATTTTCAGTTCCAGTTACTGTTACTTTATCAAATATGATATCAGCACCTTTTAGTTTTCCGCTTGCGTTTATATACCCGCCTTCTATTTTAATCTCTGCTCCCATTTGTTTTAGAGCTTTTAGATGCAAATCAACAGGTCTAGCTCCTATTGCACATCCTCCAGGAAGACTCACTTTGCAATGGTTGAATCTTGCAAGAAGCGCTCCTAAAACTAAAATAGAAGCTCTCATGGTTTTTACAATTTCATAAATTGCGGTTGTGTTGTTTATTGTTGAAGTATCAATTTGAAGGTTATTGTTTTGAAGGTTATAAGAAGCTCCTAAATATTTTAATAATTTAAGTAAAGTTTTTACATCTGCAACTTCTGGAACATTTGTGAGGTTTATAGGGTTTTTAGCTAAAATAGAAGAAGCAATAATTGGCAAAGCCGCATTTTTTGCGCCGCTTATTGTTACTTCTCCTTTAAGTTTAGGCGAGTGTTTAATTTTTAGATATTTATACATCAAAGCTCCTAAGAAGTTTTATCTCTTCTGCCCAAATCTCTGGCTCTATTGTCTCAAGTATTAAAGGAATATTATCAATACGTTTATCTTGCATTATGAATTTAAATGCATCAAGCCCGATTTCTCCCTTTCCGAGTGAATGGTGTCTATCAACTCTGCTTGCAAACTTTGCTTTTGAGTCATTTATATGCATACCTTTTAAGTATTTAAAACCAATAATTTCATCAAATTCTTGCATTGTTTTTTCATAAGCATCTTTTGTGCGTATATCATATCCAGCTGCAAATATATGAGCGGTATCGATACATACACCTATTCGTGATTTATCTTCGATTTTATCTATAATGTAAGCTAAATGCTCAAATTTATATCCAAGATTGCTACCTTGTCCAGCTGTAGTTTCTATTACAAATATGCAACTCTCAGTCTCTTTCAAAGCTTTATTTACATTTTCACTAATTAAATCTAAGCATTCTTCTTCACTTATTTTTTTTAAATGACTTCCTGGATGAAAATTTAGGTATTTTAATCCTAGAGCTTCTACTCTTCTTGCTTCATCAATAAAAGCATTTAGAGATTTTTCTCTTTTTTCACTCTCAGGATGTCCAAGATTTATCAAATAACTATCATGAGGAAGAATAGCATCTGCGCAAAAACCATGAATTTGCATATATTCTTTAAATTTTTTTATACTTTTTTCACTAAGTGGTTTTGCTCTCCATTGTCTTTGATTTTTAGTAAAAAGAGCAAATCCGTTTGCTCCTATATCTACTGCATTTTTAACTGCATTTTCAACGCCTCCTGCCGCACTAACATGAGCACCAATATATTTCAATAGATATCCTTTATGCTAATTTTGGCCAAGATAATTTTCCATTTGGATTAGCTACCATATGAATATGAAGATGGAATACTTCTTGACCAGCACCTTTACCATTATTTGTAATTAATCTATAATCACTAATTCCTAGTTTTTTAGCAGTTTCTTTTATGAATTTTGCCATTTCTGAAAATAACTCTTCTGGAGTTTCATCAAATTTTTCATAATGTTTTTTAGGAATTATTAAAACATGAATTGGTGCTACGGGGTTTATATCATGAAATGCTAAAAATTTTTCATTTTCATTTACTTTTTTACTTGGAATTTCTTCATTTACTATTTTGCAGAAAATACAATCCATACTCTATCCTTTTTGTCGCAATTATATCAAAAGTAAAATTTTTGAAAAAGTGCTTTATTTTTGGTATTATTTCCAAAAATTTTAAGGAGCTTTTGTGGATTTAAGTGAGATTTTAAGTGCTTCTTCTTTAGAAGAGCTAGATAAAATAAGAGTTAAGCTTCTTGGTAAAAATGGGATTATTACTAAAAAATTTAAAGAGCTTAAAAATTTAAGCAAAGAAGAGAAAAAACAAGTTGCAAAAGAGCTTAATGAATTAAAAGAAAAAGCAATAGAGCTTATAGCAAAGAAAAAAGCAGAGCTTGAAGAGGAAATTTTAAATCAAAAATTAAAGCTTGAGAGAGTTGATGTAACTTTATTTACTCCAAAGCCAACAGGCGCTATTCATCCAATTACTGATACAATGAATAAAATTATTGATTTTTTTACAAAAATGAATTTTTCAGTTGAAGAGGGTCCACTTGTAGAAGATGATTTTCATAATTTTGAAGCACTTAATCTTCCAAAATATCATCCAGCACGTGATATGCAAGATACTTTTTATTTTAAAGATGGTGCGCTTCTTAGAACGCATACATCTCCTGTACAAATTAGAACAATGCTAAAGCAAAAGCCTCCTATTAGAATGATAAGCCCAGGAGCTGTTTTTAGAAGAGATTATGATTTAACTCACACTCCTATGTTTCATCAGGTAGAAGGTTTGGTAGTAGATGAAAAAGGAAAAGTGAGTTTTGCAAATTTAAAGTTTATACTTGAAGCATTTTTAACTCATATGTTTGGAGATGTAAAAGTTAGATTTAGACCTTCATTTTTCCCATTTACTGAGCCTAGTGCTGAGGTTGATATTAGCTGTATTTTTTGTGAAGGGAAAGGGTGTAGAGTTTGCTCTCATACAGGGTGGCTTGAAGTGTTAGGATGTGGAGTAGTGGACCCTAATGTATTTAAAGCGGTTGGCTATGAAGATGTGAGCGGATATGCTTTTGGTCTTGGGGTTGAGAGATTTGCAATGCTACTTAATAGAATCAATGATTTAAGAAGCATGTATGAAGGAGATATTAGACTTATGGAGCAGTTTAAATGATAGTAACAAGAAAATGGTTAGAAGAGTTTATTGATTTAGATGGAATATCAACGCAAGATATTATCTTAACATTAAATAGAATTGGTCAAGAGGTAGAAGGTTATAAAAAAATAGAAGTTCCACAAAATGTAGTTGTTGGGGAAGTTATTGAATGCAAAAAACACCCTAATGCAGATAAATTAAATGTATGTATTGTAAATGTAGGAGATGAAGAGCTTCAAATTGTATGTGGTGCAAGTAATGTGGCAGCAGGTCAAAAAGTTCCAGTTGCATTAGTTGGCTCAATACTTCCTGATAATTTTAAAATAAAAAAAGCAAAATTAAGAGGTGTTGAATCTTTTGGAATGATTTGTGCAGCAAGAGAAATTGGTTTACCTGATTTTCATGAAGGTATAATGGTTCTTGATGATTCACTAGGTGAGCTTAAGATTGGAGAATATGTCGGCAAATACTTAAATGATGAAGTAATAGAGCTTGGAGTTACTGCTAATAGGGGTGATTGTTTTAGTATTTATGGTATAGCAAGAGAGCTTAGTGCAGGATTAAATAAAAAACTTAAAGATATTGATTTTAATTATGAAGAGATGCAAGAAGGAATTGGCAGAGTTGTAAATATTGATAAGAATGATATTAAAAACTCTTCTCATTTTTTTAAAGCAGTAGAAGGCGAGCTTAATGTGCCTTTAAAAATCAATTATAGGCTTGCTTTGTGTGATATTGAGACAAAAAATAAAATTGATAAATTTATAAAGTATGCTATGCATGCTACAGGAGTGTTATTAACTCCAATGAATGTTTGTGATATTGAGCTTGAAAATGAAGATGGTGTTGATGTGGTTAAATGTTTTGGTAAGTATTATGTAGGTATTAAAAATGATATAAATGTAGAAGAAGTTGGAAAATATTTAATAGATGCTAATTACATTGAGCCAAAATATGTAAATGAGATGGTATTTTTAAAAGGTTTAAAAACAGATGAATATTTCTTTCGTGCAAGTAGAGGAAGTGAGCCTAATTTAAAGTTTGGAATGGATTATTTATTAAATGAGATGAATCTTCCAGTTTATAGTGGATATATAGATTTGTCTAACGAAGTAAAACCAAAAGTTATAAATATAGATATTAATGAAGTAAACAGTATCATAGGTTATGAAATAGATGAAAAAACTATAGTAGAAATTTTAAAAAGATTAGGATTTGAGATAAAATCAATTACAGAAAATTCTATAAAAGTAGCAATTCCAAGTTTTAGACACGATATTGAAAATATTCAAGATGTAACAGAAGAGATTTTGAGAATTTATGGAATTGATAATATTCCAAGCAAACCTTTAGTGTTTGAAGAGAGAAATAGAATCAATGATGTAATGAAAAAAATAGATTTTATAAATGAGCTTAAATTAAAAGCTGTAGCAAATGGGCTTTATGAAGTTATTCATTTTATTTTTGAAGATAAAGATAGACTTAAAAAATATAATTTTGAAGTAGTTGATGATAATTTAGATTTAGTAAATCCTATTATAAAAGAGCTTGATACTCTAAGAAGTACTCTTTTATTGCAACTTTTAGATGATATAAGATACAACAGGGCAAATGATTATAAAAGGGTTTATTTATTTAGTGTTGGAAGTGTTTATAATAAAAAAAGAGAAGAGTCTCAAAGGTTTGCATTTGTATTGAATGGATTTGCTGATTATGAAAATCCACAAAATCATGGAAAACCTAGAAAAGTAGAATTTAAAGATGCAGTAGATAAGCTCTCTCAAATCATTGGAGAATTTTCTTTAATTCCATCAAATCATCAAATTGCGCATCCTTACCAATGTGCAAAAGTGATTAAAGATAATGAAGAAATTGGAGTTATTGCAAAGCTCCATCCAAAAGTTGCAAAAGATTTTGAAATTGATGATACATATTTTGTAGAAATTAATTTAGACAAATTAAATAAAAAAGATAAAAAAGCAAATGAAATAAATAAATTTCAAAAGGTTACAAGAGATTTGAGTTTATTAGTAGATAAAGAGATGAATTATAAAGAAGTTTATGATATTATTAATAATCTTGATATTAAAGAGCTTAAAGAATTTTATCCAATTGATATATTTGATTTAGGAGATAAAAATTCTTTAACTATTAGATTTATAATTCAAGGTAATAAAACTTTACAAGAAAATGAAATTAATGATATAATGGAGAAAATTTTAAAAGCTTTAGAAGAGAAAGGGATAAAACTTAGATGATATTAAAAGTTTTAAGAGGAAGAAGATTTGATGAAGAATTTGAAGTTGATGCTGATAAATCAATTTCTCATAGGTGTGCTATCTTTTCTCTTCTTAGCGAGGGTGAAAATAGAATTAAAAATTATCTAAAAGCAGAAGATACCCTTAATTCTCTTGAAATTGCAAAAAAATTAGGAGCTGAGGTTAAAGAAGAAAATGATGAAATCATTATAAAAGCTCCTCAAAAGATTAAAGAGCCAGATGATGTTTTATATTGTGGTAATTCTGGTACGACAATTAGAATTTATATGGGACTTTTAGCAAGTAATGATGGTTTTTTTGTTTTAACTGGTGATGAATATTTAAGAAGACGTCCTATGAAAAGAGTTATAAAGCCTTTATCGGAAATTGGAGCAAAAATTGATGCAAGAGAAAATGCTAACTTAGCTCCTATAGCAATTAGAGGAAATAAGCTTAAAAATTTTAATTATATATCTCCTATAGCTTCAGCTCAAGTAAAATCAGCTCTTATTTTAGCAGCTCTTCATGCTAATAAACCTTCTTTTTATAAAGAGCCATTTTTAAGCAGAGACCACACAGAGAGGATGTTAAAAGGTATGGGAGCTAAAATTAACCAAAATATAAATGAGAATAATGAGTGTGAAATTGAAATTTATCCACTTGAATCTAAATTAGAGCCTTTAAATATTATTATTCCAAATGACCCAAGCTCTGCATTTTTCTTTGCTGTTGGGGCAGCTATTAATAATTCAAAAGCTATAATTAAAAATGTAACACTCAATCCAACTAGGATAGAAGCTTATAGAGTGCTTGAGAAAATGGGCGCAGATGTTGAGTATATTTTAAAAGAAAATAAATATGAGCCAATTGGAGATATTATTGTAAAAGGAAATAGTTTAAAAGCAGTAGAAGTTACTCAAAATATTCCATGGCTTATAGATGAAATCCCAGCACTTGCAATGGCAATGGCAGTAGCTAAAGGAAAAAGCGTAGTAAAAAATGCAAAAGAGCTTAGAGTAAAAGAGTCTGATAGAATAAAAGCAGTAGTTGAAAATCTTAAAAATTGTGGTATTGAAGCAAGAGAGTTTGAAGATGGATTTGAGATAGTTGGAGGAGAAGTAAAAGAGGCTAAGATAGACTCTTTTGGAGACCATAGAATTGCAATGAGTTTTGCAATACTTGGGCTTTTAGCGCCTATGGAGATTGAAAAAGCGGAAAGTATTTATACATCTTTTCCAAATTTTTTTAAACTTTTTAGTAAAATTGCAGAGTATAGGATTGTAGATGCTAATTAAAAAAGCTAAAAGTTATGGTTTTTGTTTTGGTGTAAAAAGAGCTGTTGAAATAGCTGAGGATTCTAAAAATGCTGTAACTCTTGGTCCTCTTATTCATAATCCTCTTGAGATTGAGAGACTCTCTAAAAATTATAATGTTAAATTTGTAAACTCTATTGATGAGATTGATGAGAATATTAAAAGAGTAATTGTCAGAACTCATGGAATTCCTAAAAATAAGTATAAAGAGTTGCTTGAAAAAAATGTAGAAGTTATTGATGCTACATGTCCATTTGTAAAAAAACCTCAAGAAATTGTAGAAAAGATGAGTAAAGAAGAGTATGATATAGTTATTTTTGGAGATAAAAATCATCCAGAAATTCAAGGTGTTAAAAGTTATAGTGTACATGATAGAGTATATGTAGTTTTAGATGTAAGTGAGCTTAAAAATTTAAAATTAAGAGATAAAATAGCAACAGTAGCTCAAACTACAAGAAAAATATCAGATTATTTAAAAATTACTAATTATTTGATTGAAAATTATAAGGAAGTTAGAGTATTTAATACAATTTGTAATGCAACTTTTGAAAATCAAGATGCAGTAAGAGAGCTTTCTAAAGAAGCAGATATTATGATAATAGTAGGAGGTAAAAATTCTTCTAATACAAAACAGCTTTTTAATATAGCAAAAGAAAATGCTGAGGCTTACTTAGTGGAGAGTGAGAATGAGATAAAAAAAGAGTGGTTTGAGGGTAAAAAGTTATGTGGTATAAGCGCTGGTGCTTCTACGCCTGAGTGGTTAGTTGAGAAAATAATATCAAAGATAAAGGATGTAACATGAAAGAACTTAATATTGGTGATGTAGTAGAATTTAAAATTGAAAAATTAATAAAAGGTGGTTTTTTAGGTCATGTTGGAGATGTTGAATTTTTCTTGCCAAAAAGTCTTAGCGGATTAAAAGAAGATGAGAGTGTAATAGGTAAAAATGTAAAAGCAAAAGTAAAAGAATTTAAACAAAATTCAGTGGTAGTTGATAGAAAAGCGTATTTAAATGAAGTAAAAGAGAAATTAAATTCTTTAAAAGATAAAGAAATTGAAGCTGTGGTTACTAAAGTTAAGAAAAATGGTTTGGTAATTGATGTGGATGGAATAAGCGGATTTGTACCAAAAGAAGAAATTTTTTATAAAAAAATAGACCATAGAAAATATTTTGAAGAGGGTGATAGGGTTAAAGTTGTTTTGATTGAGCCAGAGAGAAGAGTTTTTTCTATTAAAAAAACGCTTCCAAATCCTTGGGATGAGGTGAAAAATTTAAATGTGGGAGATAGAATAAAAGCTACAGTTTCACACATTACTGAATATGGTGCATTTGTAGATATTGGAAATGGAGTAGAAGGGTTTTTACATATTAGTGAAATTAATTGGGATGGAATTAATGATTTATCTTTAGGTGAAGAAATTGAAGTAGAGGTTGTTGAAATTAATCCTGAAGAAGAAAAACTAAGAGTTACAAGAAAAAATCTTTTAACAAAACCTGCTAGTATTTTTGCTGAAAAATATAATGTAGGCGATATTGTTGAAGGAATTGTGACTAAATTTATAAATGTAGGTGCTTTTGTTGAAGTTGATGGAATAAGTGTATTGCTTCCAAATAAATTTGTCTCTTATAAAAAAGGTGAAAAAGCAAATGAAGTTTTTGAAATAGGGGATAAAGCGAAATTTAAAGTAATAACAATTGATGAAGATAATAATAAAGTGATTATTTCAAGAAAAGATGCAGCTCCTAATCCTTATGAAATTTTTGCAAAAGAGCATAATTTAGGCGATGAAGTAGAAGGAAAGGTTAAATATATTACAGATTTTGGTATGTTTGTAGATTTAGGAGATGTTGAAGCTCTTGTTAGAAAAGAGGATTTAAAAGATGAATTTAATATAGGAGATATATTTAGAGGAAAAATAATTGAAATGAATGGGGATAGAATTAAACTTGCTCAATGAAATATCTATTTTTTATTCTATCCTTTTTTATTTTTTTAGGGCTTGTTTTTTTTTATTTTGAAATATCAAAGCCTCAAATAGAGTTAAAACCAACTAATACTCAAAAGAGCATTAAAAGCGAAGATAATAGTTTTAAAATAAAAAAAGTAGAAGTTTCTAATTTGCCCGTTAGGGTTTTGTATATAAAGATTGATTTTAAAAAGCAAAAATATAAGGTAGTTTATAAAATTACTTTAGATAATATTGATAAATTTGCTCTATTTAATGTTAAAGCAATTTTAGATAATAGCAATATTGTTTATTCTATGATAAAAGGCAGAAATTCTAAGATTTATATTTTTTTTAAAGATTTACAGCAAGCAAATTACATATTAAATTTATTTAAAGAGTATAATTTCAAAATAAAAATAGAAAAATTAGTAAAAAGGATTTAAATGAAAGTAGTTGTATGTGACCCAATTCATGAAGCTGGATTTGAAATACTTAAAAAAGCAAAAGATATAGAAGTAGTAGATGCAAGTAAACTACCAAAAGATGAGCTTTTAAAAGTAATTGAAGATGCAGATGGAGTAATTACAAGAAGCCCAACGCCAGTTGATAAAAAGTTTTTAGAGCATGCTAAAAAGCTTAAAGCTGTTGTTAGAGCTGGAGTTGGAGTTGATAATGTTGATATTGATGAAGCTAGTAAAAGAGGTGTGATTGTTATGAATGTTCCAACTGCAAATACTCTTGCAGCAGTGGAGCTTACTATGGCACATTTACTTACATCTGCTAGAAGTTTTACAAATGCGGTATGGAATTTAAAAAAAGAGCATGAATGGAATAGAGAAAAATGGCTAGGAATTGAGCTAGCTGGTAAAAAACTTGGAATAATTGGGTTTGGTAATATTGGAAGTAGAGTTGGAATTAGAGCAAAAGCGCTTGAGATGGATGTAATAGCATACGACCCTTACATTGAGCCAAGCAAAGCAACGGATTTAGGATGTAAGTATACAACTGATTTTGATGAAATACTTAAATGCGATTTTATTACAATTCACACTCCAAAAACTCCTGAGACTATTAATATGATTACAAAAAAAGAAATTGAAAAGATGAAAGATGGAGTTGTTTTAATTAACTGCGCAAGAGGTGGGCTATATAATGAAAAAGATGTATATGAGGGATTAAAATCTGGAAAAATTAGATGGCTTGGAATTGATGTTTTTGAAAAAGAGCCTGTAACTGAGCATCCATTTTTTGAGCTTGAAAACACTTCAGTAACTCCTCATATTGGGGCAAATACTCGTGAATCTCAAGAGAGAATTGCAATTCAAGCAGCAGAAGCTATAATTGAAGCACTAAGAGGCTCTAGCTATCCAAATGCTTTAAATCTTCCAATTAATACAGCTAATACGCCTGAGTGGGTTGTGAAATATTTAGAATTAGCTCAAAAAATGGGTTATATTCTCTCTCAAATTATAAATAAACCAATTAAAAAAGTGAAAGTTAACTTAAGTGGGGATATTGCTAAAGAAGATAAATCAGTTTTAACGTTTGCGCTTGTTGGACTTCTTAAAAACATAACTGATAATGTAAATTATGTAAATGCTGAATTTCTTGCAAAAGAAAAAGGAATTGAGCTTGAGAGCAAAGAAGTTAAAAATCCAACTTATAAAAATTTAGTAACTTTAAAAGTTATAACTGATGATGGAGAGTATTCTATAAGTGGTACAATGCTTGAGAATCATCCAAGAGTTGTAGAATTTAAAGGTTTTGATTTAGAATTTGAGCCAAAAGGTAAAATGATTTTCTTTAAAAATACTGACGTTCCAGGTGTTATTGGAGAAGTTGGTATGACTCTTGCAAAACATAATATTAATATTGCAGATTTTAGGCTTGGAAGAAATAAAGAAAATCAAGCAATGGCAGTGATTATTGTTGATAATGATGTAAATGAAGATGTGCTTAATGAATTGAAAAATCTTAAAGCAGCCCTAAGTGTAGGGTATGCTGAAATTTAATTAAAGGAGATATTATGGCATATGGTATGAGTGATTTAAAAAAATATTTAAATATTGAGCTTGATGGAATTCCATATAAAATTATTGAATATCATCATGTAAAACCTGGAAAAGGTGCAGCGTTTGTTAGAACAAAACTTAAAAATTTAATTGATGGAAGAGTAATTGAAAAAACGTTTCATGCAGGTGATAAGGCAGATGAGCCAAATCTTGAGAGAAGAAAATATCAATATTCATATAATGAAGGTGATGTGTATTATTTTATGGATTTAGATACATATGAGATGATTCCTGTTGATGTGAAAGTTTTTGAAGAATCTAAAGACTTTTTACTAGAAGGTATGGAAGTTGATATTTTATTTCACAATGGTAAGGTTATTGGGGTTGAGCTTCCAATGCAAGTAGTTTTAGAAGTGGTTGAGACTCAACCAGTAAGCAATAGAGATAGAAGTGGAGCATGTAGAAAACCCGCAAAACTTGAAACTGGGGCAGTTGTAACTGTGCCTTGTCATATAGTAGAAGGTGATAAAATAAAAGTTGATACAAGAAGCGGTGAATATTTAGAAAAAGTGAAATAAAATGTTAGAAGAGAGAGTAAAAAACGCAATCAGGGATGTCCCTGATTTTCCTAAAAAGGGAATTATTTTTAAAGATATTACTACTCTTTTGAATAAGGGTGAGCTTTTTTCTGAAGTAATTGATTATTTTGGAGAAAAGTATAAAGATATAGATTTTGTATGTGGGATTGAGAGTCGTGGATTTATTTTAGGTGCTCCTATTGCATATAAATTAAAAAAAGGCTTTGTGCCAATTAGAAAAAAAGGTAAACTTCCTTCTACAACTGCAGCTGAGAAGTATGCTTTAGAATATGGATTTGATGAAATTGAAATTCATATAGATGCTTTTGATGGTATCAAAAATCCAAAAGTATTATTAGTTGATGATTTGATAGCAACGGGTGGGACGGCAGAGGCTGCAGTTAAACTTCTTAAAAAGCTTAATGCAGATATTGTTGCGGCTGCTTTTTTGATTGAGCTTACATTTTTAGATGGTGCTAAAAAACTAAAAGACTTGGGAATCAATGTAGATAGCTTGGTTAAATATTGAATATTATGTTAACAAAGGAAAAATAAATGTATATTCCAAAGCCGATATTTGATCCAGATGAGAGAGGGCATTTTGATAAATTTGGAGGAAGATTTGTTCCAGAAACTCTTATGCCAGTTTTATATGAATTAGAAGAGTTTTATAAAAGTGTAAGATTTGATAAAGAGTTTTGGAAGGAGATGGATTATTACTATAAAGAGTATATTGGAAGACCAACAGGGTTATATTTTGCTCCAAATATAAGTGATGAGCTTAATGCAAAAATCTATTTAAAAAGAGAAGATTTAAATCATACAGGCGCTCATAAAGTAAATAATACAATAGGTCAAGTTTTACTTGCAAAAAAAATGGGCAAAAAAAGAGTAATTGCAGAAACTGGAGCGGGACAACATGGAGTTGCAACTGCTACTGCTGCTGCACTTTTGGGGTTAGAGTGTGAAATTTTTATGGGTGAGAAAGATATAAAACGACAAGAGCTAAATGTTTTTAGAATGAAGCTTCTTGGTGCAAAAGTGCATAGTGTAAAAAGTGGAAGCAAAACACTTAAAGATGCTATGAATGAAGCTATCAGATATTGGGTGACAAATGCTAGAGATACTTTCTATGTGATAGGTACGGTTGCTGGACCTCATCCATATCCTATGATGGTAAGAGATTTTCAAGCAATAATTGGATATGAAGCAAAAGCTCAGATTCTAAAAAAAGAAGACAGATTACCTGATTATGTAATTGCTTGTATTGGCGGTGGAAGCAACGCAATGGGTATTTTTTCTCATTTTTTAGAAGAAGAAAATGTTCAATGTATTGGAATTGAAGCTGGAGGGCTTGGGATTGAGAGTGGAAAACATGGGGCTAGTTTAAATGCTGGAAGCCCAGGAGTTTTACATGGGCAAATGAGTTATTTACTTCAAGATGAAGATGGACAAATTTTAGAAGCTCATTCAATATCTGCTGGGCTTGATTATCCAGGAATTGGACCAGAGCATGCTTATCATTTTGAAAAAGGCAATGTAAAATATGACTATATTACTGATAAAGAAGCGCTTGATGCATTTGTATGGCTCTCTCAAAAAGAAGGGATAATTCCTGCATTTGAATCTTCACATGCTGTGGCATATCTTAAAAAATTGCCTGATATAAAAGATAAGCTTGTTATTGTTAATCTCTCAGGAAGAGGTGATAAAGATATGATGCAGGCTAAAAACTTGCTTGAAGGCATTTAATGAGATATATAAAAGTTGCTTTTTTAGCTGTTTTTTTTGTCTCTTTTCTTTATGGATTTGATTTAGATTCACTTAAAGAGTTTTTTTCTGAAGAGCATTTAATTGAGCTTCTTAAAAAGTATGGGTATATTATTCTTTTTGTGTGGTCTATATTTGAAGGTGAAACAGGTCTTGTAATGGCAGGAGTATTAGCTCATCAAGGTTATATGAATTTAGCTCTTGCAATAGTTGTAGCAGCTATTGGAGGTTTTATAGGAGACCAGATTTATTTTTATCTTGGCAGAATTAATAAAGATTGGGTTCTTAAAGAATTTAAAGCTCATAGGAGAAAATTTGCAAAAGCTAGACTTCTTCTTAAGAAATATGGGGGATGGATTATCTTTATTCAAAGATTTATATATGGGATGAGGACAATTATTCCTATGACAATAGGTCTTAGCGGGTATGACCCTAAAAAATTTGCAATTATTAATTTTATAAGTGCTTTTATATGGGCAAGTATTACAATTTTGCTTAGTTATTATTTTGGGGAAGAAATATTAAAAATTTTAAAATGGCTAAAAGAGCATTGGTATGTGGCAATAGTGATTTTGGTTATTTTTTGGGGAATTTTATGGTATATTAATAAAAAGGAGGATGAATGAAATTTACAAAAGGAAAAGCTCAAGTAAAAGCTGAAATAGTTGTTAATGGAGCTAAAAAATTTGAAGAATATGGATTTGAAGGGAAAGATGGTGAGGTTTTAGTACTGCCTGAGAGAAAAAGAGTTTATGTAGGAATTGATGAAGTTAATGCTGAGAATTTAAAAACTGCAACAGCAAATATTATTAAAGCTCTAAAAAAATATAAATTTGAAAGTGTAGAAATTACTCCCCCAAATACAAAAAATGAAGATTTACTATTAGCATTTTTTGAAGGATTTATGCTAGGTGATTATGAATTTGATAAATATAAATCAAATAAAGCTAAACATCCAATAAAAGAAGTTTGTATTAACTCAAAAAGAGATTTTGATAAAATCATTAAAGAAGCTGAAATTAGAGCAAAAAATATAAACTTTGTAAGAGATATAATAAATTCAATGCCAGATGAAATTACTCCTGCAAAGCTTGCTGCAATTGCTGAGGAAGTGGCAAAAGAAAATAAGCTTGAGTGTAAAATTTATGATGAAAATTATCTTTATGAAAATGGCTATCATGCATTTTATAGTGTAGGAAAGGCTAGTAGTAATCCTCCAAGATTAATTCATCTAACCTATAAACCAAAAAATGCTAAAAAGAAAGTTGTTTTAGTTGGTAAAGGACTTTGTTATGATAGTGGAGGGCTAAGTTTAAAACCAGCTGAATATATGGTAACAATGAAAAGTGATAAATCTGGGGCAGTTACAGCGCTTGGAATTATAAAAGCTGCAAGTGAGCTAGGGCTAGATGTAGAAATTCATGCAATTTTAGGGGCAGCTGAGAATATGATAGGTCCAAATGCTTATAAGCCAGATGATGTATTAAAAGCAAAAAATGGAAAAACTATTGAAGTTAGAAATACTGATGCAGAAGGTAGACTGGTATTAGCTGATTGTTTGTGTTATGCTGAAGAGAATATAAAAGATTTTGATAAGATTTTTGATTTTGCTACATTAACTGGGGCGTGTGTGGTAGGACTTGGAGAGTATACTGCTGGAGTTATGGGATTTAATAAAAAAGAGATTGATAATATACTTAAAACTAGCGAAAAAACAGGTGAGCATTTTGCATATTTACCATTTAACAAATATTTACCAAAACTTCTAAAAAGCAATGTAGCAGACATTTGCAATATTGCTTCAAGCAGATATGGTGGCGCTTTGACTGCAGCACTTTTTTTAAGTGAATTTGTAGAAAATAAAGATAAATGGACTCATTTTGATATAGCAGGTCCTGCTTATGTAGAAAAAGAGTGGGGATATAATCCATTTGGAGCAAGCGGATTTGGGGTAGATACTATGATAACTTATCTTAAATCTCTTTAATCTCTTTTTCGTTATAATTTCACAAAAAGGATATGAATGAAAGTTGGTATTGTTGGACTTCCAAATGTTGGAAAATCTACTAC
>Ga0256831_1000129_pt1 | contig 39730 bp, 50 predicted proteins | sample 132544metaG_FD_189087 | JGI IMG/M metagenome (GOLD analysis project Ga0256831, IMG submission 189087) | Hydrothermal vent microbial communities from Lau Basin, Pacific Ocean - 132-544 | ecosystem: Environmental > Aquatic > Marine > Hydrothermal vents | place: Pacific Ocean: Lau Basin | collected...
AACCCTTTATAAGGAACAAGTTCGTTTGTTCCGAATTCCTTTTGAAGGCTTGCTTCCAAAGTTCCCCTGAAAATTCCCGGTATTTCAAACTCCACTTCCACTTCCAATCCATCGGTTCCTTTTAATTGCCATTTCTTAATAGCAACATTCGGAGGTAAAGGTAAATAAACGGGGATTAAGAGTTGCATTTTTGAACCTCCGTTTTGATTTTGAGGAAGGGCTTAAAGCCCTTCCTTCACTTGAGGGGGAGGTTTATTTAAAACGGTGGATAAGTTGGAGGAAAATGGCTTACTTTTGGAGTATTTGATTTATAGTTTCAATTAATTTCTTGTACACTTCCGTAATTTTCTTATTTTCGATGGGAATTAGGTTATCTCCATCATCTATAAAAAGGCTTTTACCATCTTTTTCTATAGTTGCAACCCATACGCTAAGGTATGGTTTATCATTAAAGCAAATCCATATGGTATACTCTTCTTTCCAATCTATTTCCAGGCAACAAGTTAAATCTATACCTGCCTGGTTTCTTACACAGGTAACGTCTTTTCTGCGTAGAAATAAACTACCCAGCTTTGATAAATAACTCCAACCTTTAAGTCTATAACTTCTTTCATTCATTGTATTCCTCCTTATAAAGCTACATTATTAGTTTTGTTTTATAGTGTTATGAAGCTTTTTACAAGTTTTTCCAATTTGGGAAAGTTCTCCTTTAATAATCCTACTAATTGCAAATGAACGAATATATCCATTTCAATACTCTGCTGATGGTTTAAATACATTTCTCCAATAGATGCTGTAACTAGGTCCTCATCTATCTGTTCTTCCGCATAAATAAATACGCATTTTCTCTCATTAATAGGGATAATTCTATAAGCCCAATTTCTTTTAGTAGAAAAATCAAACCCATTTTTTAATTCTCTATCAAATTTAGAAAGGTTTTTTAGCATTTATTATCCTCCTCAAACCACATAAGTTTTCTGCCTATTTACTTTATAGTCGGAATAGATTATTTTCCTGAAAAGATAGGTAGGTTGTTGCGTGGTTAGAATTAGGAGAACCTTCAAAGTGTGTTTACAAATTCCGTTTTTTCTGAAGTAGGGGCAACTGCATTTAATAGTCTTCTTTTTGATATTTATTTCGAGTCTGTGCATGGAAACCCCTTCTTGAACGTTTCCGAATTCGTCCTTAACCTGTTTAGGGGAACCGGCTATTATTACCGAAACGTCGGGATTTTGAGGATGCCGATAGATTTGAAGGATTTTGACTTTTTTAATCCTTTCAAGGGCTTTCTTAGTTTTTTTGGAAGGTAAAGAGCTTATGTAGGTTTTAACCAAAGCTTTATATCGCTCTTTTGAAATCATTTTTAGACCTCCAGAAGGTTTAGGGGGAAAGGTTAAAGTTCAAAGTCGGTTTCTTCGCTTTGGGGTTCGGTATCCAAACCGAGTTCTTTTTCGATGAGTTTGTCCTGTTCTTCGGGGGTTAATTTTCTTTTGAGGAGCTGAATCTTTTCCGCAATTATCCTAACTCTGGAAGCGGTTTTTCCATCGTTGGTTGTCCATCTCTCTTGAGAAAGCCTGCCTTCTACAAGGATTAAGTCTCCTTTTTGGAGCTTTTGAAGTTTTTCGTTGAGACCGTTGAAAGCTTTAACATCAAAAAAATGAGCTTCCTCTTTCCATTCACCACTTTGGGTTTTGTAAGGGCGGTTATACGCAATTGCAAAGGTTCCTATTTTGGTTCCGCTTTCCAAAACAGTGAATTGAGGTTCGGAAGCAATTCTTCCGATTAGAAGAACTTTGTTCAGCATTTTTTTACCTCCTTTTGTTTTGATTTGAAGAGGAGCTAAAGCTCCTCTTTCGCTAAAGGGGGGATAGATTGAAGGTTTGAAGATGTTTTAAGGCTTGTGAATTAAGGAGAAATTGCGGGGAGTTCTTATTGCTACGGGAATATTTCCGGTCACTTCGGGTTTAACTAAATCGAGCTTAATTAAGGTTGTTTTAGTTCCCGATATCAGCTCAATCCGGTTTTCATCGATTAGCATTTCGCAATCGGCGGGATAAGTTAGAACGAATTTGAAATGTTTCCAGTAAATCGTTCGTTTTTTAAGTTTCATAGCTTAAACCTCCTTCGGTATCTATTAAAAACAAAGGCTCTAAGGTTTTAGGAAGCGGATAGTTTTCTACAAAAACAGTTCCGGTTTTTCTGTTGACTATGGCCACGGTTACACCGTTGTTATCCGGTTCAATCATTATGAGGTATTTCCCTTCTTTGTAGAACCAACCTTTCCAAGTTTCCTTGAGGTCTGTTCCGTTTAACCACATCGTCAGGAGGACTACAACTGCCGTTTTTCTAACCGGGTCCTTTTCCTCTTTCCACTCTTCCTCATTTAGGGGGATTTCGAGATATGCGGGGGCATCTACGGTTTGGAGTTCTTCAAAAAATCTTTTTACGGCTTCTTTTTTGTTGTTTAACCAAAGTTCTAAAGGTGTTTGAGTCATTGGTTAACCTCCTCTGTTTTTTTTCTCGAAAGGGAGCTTTAGCTCCCTTTTCATTAAAGGGGGATTTGAGGTTGATTAATTAATTAATGCGAGAGTTGAAATTCCCTTTTATTTACGGGGATGGTTCTGCGTTAGTTTTCGATTGGACGGAAAAAAAGTTGTTTGTAAAGTTCAGAAACTACCAAAAAACGATTCCATTAGATGGTTTTCGGGTTTGTAGCTTTTAGAAAGCTATGGTTTTTCGCTGAACACTTTACGTTTAAAGGCTTTTCTCGATATGCTCGCGAGTTTAGATAAGGTCGTAGCGGTTTCCAGAACAAAGGAAAGCATTCCGCTGGTTGCAGAAAAAAGAAAAGGGGAAATATTTTTGGAAGGCTTTATGCCTTCCTTCACTTTTCGGATTTAATAGGTTTTAGAATCTTTCAAGTTTCCTATAAAGTGTATTTTGTGTGTATAAATAGTGTATTTAGTTTGTAGTGTATTTGGAGTGTATAATCCTAAACTATGAAGTTAGAAGAAGTTTTAAGTTATGTGAAAAGCAGAAATACAAAGAGGCAGTTTATAGAAAGTGAACTTAAAGAGGATTGGCAAAATATAGTTAATGCATTAAAAGATAAAGTTATAAGTAAACGCCAATTATGGTTAGTGCTTAGGGAGAAGGGAAAGAGTGTAGGAATAAATATAAGTTATAACTATTTCCTCAACATTCTTAATGATTTGCTAAGCAGTGAGTTTGTAGATAAAGAGAATACCAAAAATAGTGATATTAATAAAACAAACATTTCTAATAATGAAGCAAAGTTTGTTAAAGACACTCAAAGTGATAGGTTAGGGCATAAGCTTAAGATTGAGGATGTATTGAACGATTAGTTTAGGGGGATTTTATCGGTAGTTTTGGGCTCTAAAAGTCGGGATTAAGGAAAGTTTGGCTTTTGGTTGTTGTCCTTTTTGGGAGGTAGGGGGTTTATTATGGATTTTTGTCCGTTTTGGTTATAGTTTGGGAGAATGGTTTACAGGGCTGAGTTGGTTAAAGATGACCTTGCCGTTTTCGGGAATTCGGAGCTCAAAGATAGGGAGACGCCGGGAATAGAGTTTTTGCTTACGGGATTAACTTTGCAAAGGGCTTATGAATTTTTTAGGGGACAACGGATTAGGATTCCCTCCCTTGAAGCGGTTAGGAAGCGCGCTTTAAAAAGGCAAATTACCTATACGATGGCTTATTGGGAAAAGGTTTTGAGAAGTTCTGGTCTTCCTTTAAAGCGGGGGAATAAATTGGAAATAGTCGGCAGGTTGTTGATTTTGCAGGAAGAAATAGCAATATCCCACGGTTGGATTGCCTACAGGTATGTCAGAACTCAAAAGTATTTCCTGGATAAATCTTTAGAAGAGTTAAGGGAAAAAGCTTTGACTCCGTTGGTTTCGTTAATTGACGAGTTTAAAAAGGAAGGTTTGGAAAAGCTACGCAAACTTGAAAAGGCTGCCGCTTCCTAAAATCCGTTTCTATGCTTCTTATCGACGGCAGTCGAAATATTAAGGTATCCGCTCAAAAAAGTATTGAGATAGGCATACCTTCCGTTATCAATCAAGAGATACCTTTTGAGGATATTTCCCGGCTTATCGGTATCTTTTCCCTTTTGGGATTGGGTTTTACCGGTTTGAATGAAAAGTTCGGTAAACTCAGTATCAGATCTTCTTCCAAAATTGGCTTTATAAGATTGAGGTTTCAAGTCGATGAAGGTAAATACCTCTTTTCCGACATAGAAAATTTTAAAGCTCTTTGGATTGCGGGATATTTGCTTAACGCCGTAAAAAACAGAAATGCCGTTCTTTGCGCATTTGAGAATTACCGCTTGTTGTTAACTCGGGGAAATACCGGTTATAAACTGCGCATTTCCTACAAAGATTCGGAAAAGGTTTTAAAGCTCTCAAAAGAGGATAAAGCAAAATTCACCGGTTTACTGAAAAGTATGGTATTTGGCCGATACCTTTCCCGTAAAATTGCTTTAACTTTGCAAAAGGGAATTGTTATCCTCGAAGAGGACTTCCGAACGGAAAACACGACCGAAAGAAAGGCTTTTAGGGAAAAGATTGAAAACCTGTGGGTAAACATTTTGGAAAAAGGAGGCTTTCCCGCAATAACCATTCGGGAAAACCTCAGGAAGAAGGGCGTTCCTTTTAAAAGTTTTATCCGTATAAAGGGAGGCTATTCCTTTAACGAGGAAAAGGTTTTAACCGCCTTTCCGCTACATTTTGTTTGGGGCTTTGCAACCGCTTTGGAGGTTCTTTAATGCGCATTTTGGATTTTTACGAAGAGGTCAGAAAAGCAGCAGATATCGTTGAAGTTATCGGGGAATACCTCTCACTTAAAAGGGAAGGTTCCAACTATAAAGCAATTTGCCCTTTTCACGGAGACACGGACCCGTCTTTGAGTGTTTCCCCTTCGAAGCAAATTTGGAAATGTTTCGGTTGCGGAAAAGGCGGAGATGTTATTAAATTTGTAGCCGAATATGAAAACATTTCCTACTTTGAAGCGGCTAAAAGGTTGGCATCTAAATATGGAATAAAGGTGCCAACCTTCGGAAATAAAAAGCGCTCCCCCTATGAAGAGACCCTTTTGAAGGTTTCGGAGTTCTATAAAGAGAATCTCCTCAAATTCAAACACGCAAGAGATTATCTTTTGAAAAAGCGCGAGATTTCCCCGGAATGGATAAAGGAGTTTCAATTGGGTTTCTCCCCCACGGGTGAAGCCTTAGTTGAATTCGCCAAAAAGGAAGGAATTTTCGAAACTTTAAGAGAACTGGGCCATATTGTTGACGGAAAAAGGGAACCTATAGACCTCTTTTGGAATCGGATAACCATTCCGATATTCGACGCCTACGGAAGGCTCAGAGGATTTGCCGGAAGGCGTACGGATGATTACAAACCCAAATATCTCAACTCCAAAAACTCCGAGTGGTTTTCAAAAGAACTGTCCCTTTTTGGTATAAATAGGGCTAAAGATTACATAAAGGATAGGGGGAGGGTTATTCTTGTAGAGGGTTTTTTCGATGTTATCAGACTACACTCCGCAGGGTTCGGTGAGACGGTATCAACTCTGGGAACCTCCCTAACCGAAGGGCAAATGAAAATCCTTCGTAAACTTACCGAAAAAGTTTATATCGTCTTTGATGGGGATAAAAGTGGAATAAAAGCGGCGGTGGAGAATGCCGAGAAACTTTTCAGCTTCGGAATGGAACCTTATTTGGTTTTCCTTCCACAAGGTGTTGACCCCGATGAGCTTTTAAGGGGGGGAAATATTTCCGCATTCAGAAGCCGTTTGTATAATGCTGAGCATTTTGGAAATTGGTTTATCAATACCCTTAAAAATGCCTCTCCGGAAATAAGGGAAAGAGGGGTTAAAAAATTTCTTTCCTTACTCGAAAAAAACAAAAACGAAATCAAATACGGACTTTGGATTAACGAACTCGAAAAAGCCTTAGGCGTAAAGTTGAAAAGGAAAAAATCTGGTAAATTCGGCAAATATGCTGAAAAAGATATATCGGCATTTAAAAAGGGAAATAAACAAATTAAAAAAAGTAAGCATCGGTTTAAGAGAAACCGACGTAGAAGAAATTCTTTATGAAGCAAATTTGGAAAAGTATTTTTTGCCCGTTGCTTACGATGAAGATACCGGTTTCTTTTTGCTCGAAAACGGAAATATCGGTTTTATCTTGAAGGCTATCCCACTCCCTTTAGTCGGATTGGATTTAATAGAAAGGTTTTACAAGAATCTTTTCAAGGATATAAATATTCCTGAAGGAGCCATTTTTCAATTTAATTTAGTAGCTTCCGAAAGAATAGACCCCCTATTTTGGGCTTACAAAAAAGTTCGGTTTAAAGAACAGCAACGAATAAAGGATAAATTAAGTAAACTTTTAGTGCAAGGAGATAAATTAGCAGATATTTATAAAAAATTTACGGTTTCAAATGATTTAATAAAAGCTTTGGATTTCTTTACAGTCTGGGCGGAAAATAAAAAATTTGAAAGTATAGTCCCCGGTTGGAGCTCCACTTTGAGGGATTTTTATCTTTACATAGCAGTCATTTTTCCCACGGAAGATATAACCGTTCTTGAGAACCCGAAGAAAAAGGAATACTTTTGGAAGTTAAAAGAAAGAATAAAAACCTCCTTAAAGGTTGTGGGAGTACCTACTAAGGAGTTGAATGCTGGGGAATACGTCCGCGATATGCGTCTTCTTTTAAATCCCTACTATTCCACAGATTACTTATTGAGTTTTTCCTATTTACAGAATAAAGAAATAAGAGAGCAGTTGCTTTTAAATGGAAGCTCTTTGATTCAATATGACGATGGAACTTTTAAAATTCAGGATACCTACTACAATACGTATACGGTTCTTCCGGGAATTTTCGGTTTTCCGAAAGAGGTGAGCTTTATAGATATTTTAGAAATTTGGGGATCTTTGAGAAGAATAGACAGCTATCAAATTTCTTCTCCGTTTATGTTTTCTTTTATTGTAAGAAGACTCTCTGATAAGGAGATCGGGAAACTAAAAGCAACGGGGGATATCGTTTTAAAACAACAACTTCCCGATGCGGTAACAAAATTAAAGGAAAGGAAAGAAGATTTTTATTTACTTCTTCAGGCATCGGTTGAGGAAAAGGAACCAATTTGGAGCGGCTTTTTAGCAATGACCCTTTGGCATAAGGATAGGGATGAATTGGAACAAAACGGTGAGACTTTTCTTAAAATAGCATCAAATCAGGGTTATAGGTTTATAAAGGAGGAAATCCCACTACCGTTTTTCTTGGCTCAACTTCCCTTAAATACCATGAAGGAGCATTTCGACGGAAGGCTGGGAAGAAATCAGGTCTTTTTGGCAAGAAATTGCCCCCATTTGGTTCCTGTTTCGGCTGATTGGAAGGGAACTGAAACTCCCACGGTTCCTTTGGTTTCCAGAAGGGGACAACCGATGTTTATCCATCTTTGGGATACCGACGGCGGGAGTAATTACGCCGCCGTTGCTCCAATGGGAAGCGGAAAATCATTCTTTTCCAACCACCTGCTTTATAACTACGCAACGCTTCCGAATTCCCTTATCCGGGTAATAGATATAGGTGATAGCTATTGGGGCTTGTGTCAACTATTAGGCGGGCATTACGAAGCCTTCAAAGTGGGAAAAACTTGTTTGAATCCCTTTTACTATATAGACCCCTCGCTAAAGGGTGAAGGTTTTGAAACTCAGTTGGCATTCTTGGTAAATCTCATCGGAACGCTGGGAAGGTGGAACACCTCAATTACCGATGAAGAAAAAGGATTGATAAACCAAGCGCTTCTTGTAGCAATAGAAAGGTGGGGAAACGGTTTTGATTTAAACGATGTTATCGACATAATGCGGGAGCTGGCAAAGGAACGGAAAAACGATAAGCTCGTGGAATTTGCCGACCTCGCCTTTACTTCTTGGCTTCCCGGAGGGCAATACGGAACCCTCTTTAACGGCAAACCAACTTTGAATTTCGATAACAGGTTTACCGTCTTGGAGCTGGGGGATGCAAGGGACGACTATCACCTTTTGGCGGTGGTTCTGGTCTCTTATCTTTTCAATGCCACAAGGGAAGTAATGCGTTTGCCGAGGGATATTTATAAAATCCTCCACATCGACGAGGCTTGGCGCGTTCTTCAAATCAAGCACTTGATGGTTTTAGATGCAATAGAACAGGGGATCAGGGAATACCGAAAATTTGGAGGTGCTTTAGGTATAGTTACTCAAAGTATCAAAGACCTTTTTCCAACAACAAACGATATATTTGCGGAAAAATTAAAGGCTTTGAGAACCAATATAGACTGGCTTTTCATATTCAATCAAAACCCGGAAGAATGGGAAAGAATGACCGAAGATAAAGAGATTTCTTTATCGGATTTTGAATTAGAATTAGCGAAAACTATAAAAACCGAAGCGGGACGCTATTCGGAAATGTTTATTATTACCAGAACACGGGGAAGGGGAATCGCAAGAGTAGTGGTTCCGCCCGAATTCAGATGGCTATATACGACCAACCCAAAGGAGGTCCAAATCAGAAATGATATTTACAAAGAGACTGGAGATTTAAAGAAAACCATAGAAATCCTTACGGAATGGGAAAAAACGGGAAAATTAAGGGAACTTTTCTAATTTTCTCTATTTCTTACAAACATTTATGGTTTGTATTTGCAAAATTTTATTTCCCTCTCTGGTTGTTATTTGAAGGTTACAATGCTCTGAATCTAAAGCCCTGCATTCTATCGTGTATCTTGCAAAGTTTGCGGAAGCTTTACCGTAAGCTTGACAATTCGGAATTATGGAGGCCAACCAACCACCGATACTTTGAGGCATCGGAGCATTTGTCGGATGGGTATTTTCTGCTTTAACAACCTCATTACTGCAAACCTTTAAGGTTTCATCCCTGTAAAGGGGACCGTTGACATACTTTTGAATCTTTACCAAGGTGCAATCTCTCGAGACCTCTACGGGAGTTGCCATAACCACAACTCCTCCCGCTTGTGCCTGAAAAGGTTGTTTTGTTTTTGCAACGTATAAAGCTATATCCCTAAAGCTCGATAGAGCGGTAGGTGTTTGTATTTTTTCTTGCGGTGCTGATTGAATACGATTAGCATCTGTATTTTGATTTTCGGTGCCAACCGTTTGAGAAGGTTTTCTATTTACCAAAGATGGGTCAATTTTTAACAGGGCCTTATAAACCGGTTTAGGCGCCGTGTTAGGGCTAAAATAAGCAAAGGTTAATTTCAACTTAAAGGATTTTTGTCCGTCGTAGCAGTAATAGATACCGGGAAAATCTTCCTTCGATGCGCTCCACCAATCCTTTCCTTTGCCGCTTACCACAAAGTTTTTCCACCAATCCTCAAATTTTTGGCTTCCTTTGTAGAACTCTCCATTTAAATGGTATTTACAGTAAATATAGGGAGCTAATACCGGTATGCTATAGAGACCTATAATGTTGTTGTTCCCGTAAATTTTTCCCCAACAATAGTTCCCGTTACACTTCATATAGCTTATAACGTTTTTCAGGGAAACAGGCTTAGGGTCGTAATACCAATAGTAATCCTCCTTTTCGGGAGGATGTTTAACTATAAGACCCAATACATACCAACAACTCGAGTTCAAAATATGTTGGCAAGCTTTGCTTATCGGATATTCTTTGTAGGTATAGAGTGTTTTACCGTTAGGTAGTTTGCATTCTACATACCAATTCGGGTGTAAATAAAGGTCGGAAGCATACTGTGCGTGAGCTTTTCCATCTTCGTAATAAACCAACTTTTTTTGAACCCAATCTCCGAATTGGTCGGTAAAGTGGTAATAAGGGGTACCTCCTTTGGCTAAACACCAATCGTTTAATAAGAGCTGTCCGCTTTCGCCTCCGAACGTGAAGGTTTCTATCGGATTTAAAGAAAAAAATTCAAACTTTTTACTTTTCAAGTATTGGTTTACGGAATTCGTTTCTACATCGGCTTTGGAGAGTTTCGGGTGTGCAGGAGAAACACAGGAGGCGATAAATCCGGCGGAAAAAAGACCAACAAAAATTAACCTTTTTCTCATCTTTCCCCTCCGCAAAGTTTTAGCTGCAACTCCTTTACCGAAAATTCGTAATGCTTATTTTTTATTTGCATAAAAATTTTTCCCTTTAAAACTTTTAGGCATTTTCCGTCAGCTTCGAAAAGCAGCCCGTTCAGATTTACAACCGGATTCAATTTATCCTTTAGCAAAAATATAACCGATAGAGTTCCAGCTAATCCTCCGCCGAGAAAAGCGGCGGCCAATATCAACAATGAGTATTTTTTCGGCTTTAAATAGAGGTTTTGATTTATATACCTCAAACTTTGTTCAACGCTATCCAACAGTTTTTTGGTTACCTTGAGCTCCGTTTTTAATTTTGAAACCTTTTCTTCCAGCTCTTTGGGAGAGTACCAATTTTGAAGTGTTTTATTCAGCTCCTCTATCTTGCTTTTTACTTGGTTTAATTCGTTTTTTAAAGAGCTTAATTCGGTTTCTTCGGCAAGTTTTTTAAAGTTTTTCTGCAAAACTTTCAATTGTTCCTTAGTCGTTATCAATTCCTTTAAAAGTTTTTCAAAGTCCACTGCCATCTTTTACTCCAGAGCGGAGTATTGTTTTTTTATAAAACCGAAAAAGCTTTCTAGCATTTTAGTAGCAAAAATTATGTCAGTAAGAATTTCATATCTATCCTTAAGCTTTTGAATTTCTTCATCTGAAATTTCGGAAGTTTCTTCAAATTCATCCAGTTTATCCTCTATTTCTTCCAATTTCCCTACCAATTCCTCCATGCGGTTTTTGTTCTCCGTATAGAATTCGTAGGGCAATTTTCCGAAAATACTTTTAACCCTTCTTATCTCATTCGAATAGGGAACAATAAAAATGTTTCTATCGTTTTTATCGATGCTTTTGATAACTCCCTTGTATAGGGAGGAAAAGCCGAAAAATTCGAAGAATTCACGTTCGTAATTTTCCGTATCCACTACTTGGGATAAAATAAAGGCTATTTTGCCCTTATAGGCATACCTATTGCGTAAGGTTTGATATATCTCTACGGCGTTATAGGCGTCCTGTTCTCCCTTGGCCAAGGGAATTGCTACTAAATCTATCCTTCTGAGTTTTTCCGTCTTATCCAAGATATCAAGTGTTTGCAAGGCGTTTATATTCCCGCCCACATCTATTACCGAATTTTTCGGAATGCGGAAGCTTTTTAACTCCTCCGGTTTTATTACATGGGGATTTATTAAGGAACTCTCGACATTTAAAGCCTCTTTGTTTGCCACATCTACATCTATATAGTTAACTGTTTTTGAGCTTTTTCTCCATAGAAAGGGAACTGCAACGTTTAACGCAAAAGTCGTCTTTCCCGAACCCCCTTTTGAGTTGATTACCAATATGCGCATTTTAGGAGTATTTTAATTTAATTTATATACTTTTTTACAATTATACTTATTTACTTTCTGGGGTAAATAATTTTAAATTTTTATACTTTTCTACGTATGCAAAAGAAGGGAAAGCCCGCCTCCGTTCTTTCCGTTGAATGGGGATTTGCAAACAATTACCTGTCCAGGATTTTTAAAAAGCACTATGAGGAGATAAAAACAGAAATTCCCGAAGTAGTTGAAGAAATTTGGAAGGGAAAAAGACACTACTGGATTGTAAAGGATGAAGAAAAACTCAAGGAGTGGCTTATCTCTAAAGGCTACCACATTTAGAAGGCACAGCAATCCCTTTTTCTGTAGATCTGCCATACTATATTCCCCTGGTTCAAAAAGGGAGCGTTCATTCCCCATCCCCAAAAAAGATCGGTTTTTCCAATGGAAAATCTTTTGGGCCACAAAAAGGGATAGAGGGGGTAAACGGAGTATTGGGATTTCCTCCAAAGGGGCATAGGGTACATATCGCATAAGGCATTGCTTCCGACGGAGCCCCATAAAAGCAGCTGCCTGTGCATTTTCATAATGAGGTGTCCTACGGTAGCACCGGAGGCGGCTAAAGGGTTAGTTGCCTGCGAGTTTTTCGTCACGGGATAGGTTCCGCCCCAGCTTCCCTGACACCACCAGAGGATATCTAAAGGAAAATCGGCACTATTTACGGTAACTGCATCGGTTATACATGCGGCTTGGGCTATCGGATTTGCAACCAGAAAAACCTCGGGTTCCAAAATTGCAGCCCATACATCGTTATGCCATAAAGGATCGAGCTCCGTTATATAGCCTATATCCACACCTTCAAACTGTAGGCATGCGAAGTCAAGGAGGATATTTAACCAAGCGAAGGGATGGGCTTTAATCCAATGGGCATCAAAGTTGCTTACTCCGGAACCCTTTTCGGGATTTCTTTCGTAGTTATTAACCTTGAACCTTCCGTTCAAATTTAACCTCACTCCGAGTGAGGGAAAACAGAATGGGTCCTTTACGGTTTCAACAAACGCTATCGGTTCCCAAAGCGAAACCGTTATTCCTACCCTTGGGAATCCGTCTTCCCAACATACACATATTGGAGAACCGATATCGTTATAATCGGGAAGGTCAAAAGGGGCTATCGGAATTCCCGCTATTCTAATCGGAAAAACGTTGTAAACCGTTTGGATACTGTTAAGCCATATTCTTAAAGCGGTGCTTTCATCCGCATCACAAGCGCCAAAAACTTGAAAAGAAATAACTAAAAGTAAGACTGCTAAAATTGACCGCATTATTTATCCTCCAGCCGACCGAAAGTCCATAGGATTTTTGCTACTATTTGCGACTTATCGACAAATCCCCAATACCTGCTGTCGTAGGAACACTTATCCGTCCCTATTACGAAGTATTTGCCTTTTGGAATGGTTCCGTTGAAAACAAAGGGGTAAACCGGTTTGTGTTCTTTACAAGAATAATTTAAGGCCCTTCCTATAAATTTCCCGTTGCAATAAAACTCCCTTTTTTGAGGATTAACCTCAAGTTTGTCTCCTGGAACGCATACGACCTTTTTAAAAAATTGCAAACCCTTCGGAGCAAAATCGTCGCCTTTAAAACGAAAAACTATTAAATCTCCCTTTTTAATATCCCTTGTATTGCGTACGCCTATTAAATACTTTTGGGGCAGTGACGGAGAAAAATTAATACCTATGTAAAGAAATTTTGTAAACAGAAGATTAAGCAACGAATAAAAAACGACAAATAGAGTTGTTGAAATAATCAGTGCCTTTTTGAACGGCATATGCAGTAATTGCAATCCAATAAAAAGCTTTTCATTTTTAGGATTTTCCCATTCAGTCTTTCTACGGCTCTGTCCACACTTGCAGGATTGAATTGATTCCTTTTAATGTCCTCAATAGCCTTCCGCTCTATTTGTTTGATTTCCTTCAAGTACGGATAGCATGTAATTTGTAATCCCCTTTGTGTTATCACCAGCAGGGCGGAAGTGAGAAAAAAAGCGGTTAAGAAACTTAAAATAGGTAGCATTAGAATGTAAAACCCATAGCTTGGGCTATATTGGGAATAGATTTTATAATTACCGCTCCTGCTATAATTACAAGTCCCCAAATCCAGTTTCCTCTGAAAACCATCCACCCACCGAAAATAATCATTAAAGCTGCGATAAGCAATCCTCCCGTTCCCTGAAGGATATCCACGAAATTATTCCAAACATCTGATAAATATGCGGCTTTGTTGGTATCATAAGCGAAAACCGGTGCAGAGAGTAAAAGTGCAGGCAAATAGTAAAGCAATTTTTTCATTTCGATACCTCCTATTGGTTTAGAACCAGCATTTTTAACATCGGGGAAAAATTTCATTTCTCCGCTTTGTTTGCTGAAAGCTTTGAAAAAAGCTCTTTTAAACGCTTCTTGTTCGCTCCTATTACGAGTTTCACTCCCCTACCGGTAAATCCTATTAATGTGGGGGTTGCTTTTATAAAGGATAGCTCTTTTAAAACATCCGTATCCAGAAGTTTGCACTTTCGGTTCTTTGGATAACTATCATTTACGTATTCTTCAAAGGTGGAGTTAGAGCATATAAAACTCTCCGCCCACTCTTTAGCATGGGGATGAAAAGGTAGGGGGAGAAAAACGAGTTTTATACCGACTCCATATTTATCCGCCAAAGCTTTAACGGTTTTCTTTATGTAGTTGCAGTATGGACACTCAGGGTCGGCAATAAAGTAAACGTAGGAACCTTTAAAATTTTTCGGTTTGTATATTGCAACGGTGTATTTATCAAGCGTTTGCCTCCTTTTTTCCAAAATCTCTTTTTGTAATTGTCTGAGATGAATTTGAGTAACAGACTTTTTATCGGTAAAAAGTTCTCCCGAGATTACAAAATCCTTAGTTACGTAAAGGGGAACCAATTCGCCGTTTATTTCTATAACAACTTCACAAATTCCTTTAACCGGTTGTTCTTTTATCACTCTATAGGGTAATCCCTTTAAAGGTGTATGTTTTTCTAAAATAGTCTTATCTATCCCTTTACAGGGATTTTGAGTTGCAAATAACGTTCCCGATACTGCTAACAAACACAATAGCAGTTTCCGCATGGGGGGGAATTTAACTTGAAAAAGTCTATTTCAGTTTTAATCTCTTCTCCATGCAGGGTAAAAGCCGAATTCCCAGAAGTGTGGTTCACGGTAGCGTGCTCGGACCTTTTGAGGCTCAAGATTTTTTAATACTTCTCGTTAGCGTTGCCATAATCTTTGTTTTAACCGGCCAAACGACACTTACGCTGGCTTTACTTTTCGGCGGCTTGCTGGCGCTTCCGAAAATGGAAAAATTTCGATACAAATACGGTCCCGCATTTATTCAAAGAAAAGCCTGGAAACTCTTCGGCATCAAGATTAACAAGAAATTTCCTGACTATTTAAAAGTCTGGTATAAAGCTTGAACGACTTAATTAGAAAAGTCAAGTGAACTAACATAGTAAAGTTAGCTAACTAAGTTAATAAAAAGGTATTAAGAAAGAAAATAGCGATGTATTCTCATTTATCTACCTTTTCTCCATAAGGAGAAAAGGAAACAGGGCTTCTAACAACAGTCGGTCGCACTCTACCTTATCCAGAGGAAAATTGAGGTTGGCATCTATTTTTGCCTTTTCGGTGCTAAATCCAAGACTTGAAAGCTGGGGATGTCGTAGAAAACTATATCGACTTTGCGACCGGCCGGTATCTCTATAACGGGAAAAGTAAATTTTATAAGACGTTCATATTCCTTGGCGAGAATTTCCGCCGCTTTCGAAGCCCCTCCGAATAAAGCATATCGTGCAGCTTCTGAAGGTTTTACTGTTTGGGTTGTAGTTCCCCCTACAGGGGATATGTTTACAACCGTTGCCGATTGCTGAAGAATTTGAGAAACCCCTTCTAAGAAACCTGCAATCGCAGATCGTGCAATAAGAGCCCCTTCTTTTGCAACAACCCTTCCCAAAAGCCCGACTTTTCCATCTTCCCCGTAAACGGCGGCAAAGGCGGACCCCTTTGCAACCAAAACCTTACCGGATTTAGTTACGCAACTGAGTCTATCCACACGTATATAAGCCCTTTCCGATGCCAAATCTCCCCTGGCCCAACCGACGGCAAAACATTTCTTAACATCCATTCGCCAATCGTTAGGTAAAAAGGCATAATCCTTAAGCTCCAACAGAACCGGATATTCCTTTGCTACGCCTTGACCCATAGTGGGAGCATCCACTCCGGAGAGTAGAACGGCTGGAACGAAACTACCGGGAGGCAATACTATGCTAAAGGTTTCTTTTCTCTTTTGATTTTTCTCCGAACTTACTTCGGTTTTCTTTTCGGTTTCAAAATTTTTTATTTCAACCACATCGTTTATCACATGCGGTTGAAAATTTTGCGGTGGAGGTATCAAAGGTTGAGGTTGAGAGGGAACCTTAGCTTGTATCTGAGTTTGAGATTTTTGCGGTTTAGGTAGTTCTTCTTTTTCGGCAACCTCCTTTTCCTTTTTAAGCTCTTGTAGCGTTTTTAGGATTTGCTCCAAAGTTTGTTGAGTTTTTTCCTGTTTTTGCTCTAAAGCCTTTTGCCGTTCCTTTACCGCTTCCAATTCAGACTGAGCTTCGGTCATCCACTTTTGCTTATATAAGTCCTCTCCGCCACTTTCAGTCCAAGGATTTTCCCGCTTTATGGGAGAGGAGGACTTTTGACCTTGTCCTAATAGCCAAACGAAAAACAAAACCAAAACTATTCCTCCCCCTATCAGCAGTATGCGATTTCGTTGTTGCTTGTTTTGTAAAAACTTCATAGAAACGGAGTTTGCAAAGAGGAAGCCATTTCAAATTTCCAAAACGATATTTGATTACTAAGTTTTGTTAGTTTAGTTAGATAATTAAGATTACTAATTTTGCAATCTATACCGAGTCAACAACTTGGTAAGAGCGAAATTAAAAGAAGTTTAGAAAACCGGTACCCCGCATTACCCCGTTGCTAAATCCCCAATCTTTCGAACTCTAATTTGGAAAGTAGTTTTTTGCAATACCTGAGAAAATCGGAAGTTTTTTCATTAGCAGTTTCTAAAAAACGGAAACACAGAAAGCCCTTTTCCTTAAATTTTTTTTCAAAGGCTACATTTACGAAACTTGACAAATACGTAATAAATAGAAAACTATTTATGCCACTTTAGTGGCTATCTTTCCCGGGTTGATAATATTGCTAAACTTGGTGATAGTTTAATATGGTATTAAAGCCATAATACAAAAGGCTAAGGGACAAAATGGGAAAAGCCGAGGAAATTCTTAATTACCGGACAGTGGCGGATAACGGGGTAATAACCTTAAAAATTTACCGAATAGAGGCCGATGAAAACAGGCCCTGCGGGTACCATTACAGTCTGGCATACATTCCCTTCTGGATTGAAGACCAAAAGCTGAAACAGGATTATTTACGCTACGATAACGCGCGACGGACCGCATAAACACAAAAGAGGGGTAAGACTTCCCTACGTATTCAAGGACTCCAAAACCCTACTTATAGATTTCTTTTCGGAACTTTTGGAAATGTTAAGAGAGGACAACCAACCTTTTGAGGAGATCTTAGGGCTGTTGGAAGCACTAAAGGAGGTTGGGCTATGAAGATATTAACCATAAAAGTTGAAGAACCCAAAAGGGTTGCAAAGAAACTTTTAAAAACTTTGGAAAAAGCCTCTCTCGGGGGAACTTTAGAAGAAGAGCAAACGTTAACTTTCCCCTCGGTGGAAAAACTGTTTAAAATCCTGACCCCCGCCCGGTGGGAGATAGTTAAAGCCCTTCAGACCCGGGAATTCAAATCCATAAGGGACCTGGCTAAGTTTTTGGGAAGGGATTACTCTAACGTATGGAAAGATATCCAAATTCTCAACGACCTCGGGATTGTGGAAGTAGAAAAAACCGAAAGGGGTTACAGGGTGTATATTCCCTACGAAAGGATTGTTATGGAATTTCCCAAAACCGCGGCGGTTTGAAATTTGTTTTCTTATTTTGGTCTTTGTTTATCCTTTTGAGGTTTATACAATGTATAAACTATGGAACAAGTTGTAAAAAAATGGGGAAATAGCTTGGCGGTGAGATTACCCAAAGGAATAGTTAAAGCCCTTAACCTTCAGGAGGGTTCCAAGGTTGAAATTAAATTAGAAGATGGAAAAATTGTTATTCTTCCAAAAAAGAACCTTAAAGAAATTTTAGACCTTATTTCTCCCAAAAATCTCCACGGCGAAACGAATTGGGGTAAAAGGGAAGGCAATGAGGTCTGGTAAGTTTATCCCCGATAAGGGAGACTTGGTTTGGCTTAATTTCTCCCCTCAAAGCGGACATGAACAGGCGGGTAGAAGACCGGCTATATGTCTGTCCCCAAAGGAGTATAACTCCAAAACGGGTTTAGGTATCTTTTGTCCTATAACCTCTAAGATTAAAGGTTATCCGTTTGAAGTTAAACTCCCCGAAGGTTTACCTATCAAAGGGGTTATCCTTGCAGACCAAATTAGAAATCTTGACTGGAAAGCCCGCAATGCCGAGTTTATAGCCAAAGCTCCGGAAGAAGTCTTAGCGGAAACCTTGGAACTTATTCGTCTCCTATTGTTTTAAACAATGGACTACCTAACAGACCGCTATTTGGAATATCTCTCCCATATCCGGGACCCCAAAACGGTCAGACAAAAAAGATATTGGTTAGCCCATTTGGAGAGGTTCGGAACCCTTAACCTCTCCGCACGAAATCTTGCGGAATTCTTTAGATACCTTAAAGAAAAAGGTCTTAAGGATAACACCATTGAACAAATTCTCCGGGATGTGAGGAAGTTTATTCGATGGGTTCAAAAGCACTATCCCGAAATGGAGGCTTATTTTGATGACGAAACCTGTTAGCCTATTCCGGTTTAAGGCTTTCGGAAGCTTTAGCCCTAACCGTTAAGGATTTCAGCAGGCTTTCCAAAAACGTTTGGAGGATAAAAGTCAGGAGAGCAAAGTGTTGCAGTTAATGCCTGCTAAACGCGGGATTGCGACTGGTTAGATTTTTAGCCTTATTCTTTCCGATATGTAAATCAATATAAAGCCGATTATAAAGCTCAATAAAACAGTTATAAGACTCCATATAGGAACGATAAATTGTTTTTCAATAGAGGATTGAAACATTAATATTCCGACCATCAAAACCCCGAGAAGGAGGAACGCCTTTCCTGTTTCCTCTAAGGCTTTTGCCATGCCACGTAGATTAAGCCTTTTTAAAGCCATAAGAAGATACTTTAAGAAGCGAAAGCTTTTTCATTTTTCCGACCGCCTTCTGTTTAAATTTCTTTAAAGCTTTCTAACAAAGCTTATTTAATTAACTTATCTAAGTTAGCTTATTCGAGTTAGTCCGTTGACTAACTTAATCGGTTAGCATCTAATTCAACTAAAAAGGTGCTAACTTTAATTTTAATGAGCCTTTCGCCGGAAGAAAGGGAAGCTTTACTCAGGATTTTCGGAGAGGCTATAACCGAATTTTGCAAAGGTAGTCAAAAGGTAGGTTTATCCTTGACTTATCACAGAGTTAAAGGCAAGGAATACCCCGCTTTAAAAGTTTCGTGCAACGGAAAATTTAGAAAGTTTCACATAAGCCGTGCAAAATGGCAGGCTTTTTTGGAGGAAAGGGAAAGAATCAAACTCGAAAAGGTAGAACGGGCGTTAAAGGAATTGGAAAGACTTAAACTCTATCCCGAAAATGCTTCCTACATTTTTAAAGTGCTAACACATATGAGGGATTTAGCGGAGAACAAAAAATTTTGGGAGTTTCTTTTTCAAAACAAGGAGCTACTTTCCAAAAATACTTTTCCCCATTACCGGTTTGAAGACCGGTTGCAAAGTGTAGAGATTTGGGATATAGAACCGATAAAGGAGCTGAGGTTTGTATGGACTAAAAGGGACCCCGTAAGAGGGGAAATTAAGAAGAGAGAATTGCTGAACTACGATTGCAAAGACAATAATGCTTATATCCTTTCCGTTGATCCCCTAAATATCCTAAAGATTGAAAACTTGGGAGTGCATTTAAACAACCGATGGATAGTTAGGAGAACCGATAAAGGTTTGTTCGTTAATTGGTTTTAACTTCCGGTTAAGTTCCACATTTTAAAAACGGAACTTTTTGCAACTGTTTTCTGCAGTTAGCATCTAATTTTTCAAAATAGATGCCAACTCCTTATTTTTGATTGTTTTGAACCGGAATCACTATAGGAATTTGAGTTGCATCTATCCATTTTCCGTTTAAAACGTATTGAGCTTGTCTATAAGCCTCTATAAGCAATCTGTTGACCGGGATTAATCCTTGGCCGATGGGGCGGATAACGGGCTTGTTATTTTTCCTAACAATTACGTAGTAGGCAGGTATAAGTTTTACGCCGAAAAGTTTAAAGGCGTCGGCCCTCTCTTCGCAATTGGGAAAACTTTTATCGCAATGGGGAGAAACGCTCAGTATCGATATTCCGTCTTTGCCTATTTCTTTTAAAGGTTTTGCCGCCTCTTTGCAAACTGAAAACCTTCCGTCGCATACGAAGTAAATCCCGACTTTATCGGAATTTTGCCTGAGCCAACGGAGGATATATTGCGATTTTCCGTATTGAATATATCGGTAACTCCAGGAAGACCCCCCTACTTTTGCCCCTATGTTGTATTCGGGATGGCGGTTTATAAAGTCGGTATAGGCGTACATAAAGTTGAGGCTCTTTTTTCTTATGTAGTCGGTCATATAGGTAAAAGCCTTAAGGTTATCCTCCGTAGGTTTTGCTACGGCATAGTTTTTAATCTCGCTATACAACTTTTTAATCTTATCCGGAGGTAAAGTGTCCAAAAATTTATCCTTTTGTTCGAGTATTTTTTGAACCAATTTGCGGTATTTTATTTCCCAAGATTTCTTCTTTTCGGTTTTATTTTGTTGTTTAAGGCATTCAGTTTCCCAATAGCACGCCTTGTTTTCACTCCAAAAGGAGTTTGAAAAGCTAAGAAATGCGGAGAAAATTATTGCCGTTGAAATAATAAACTTCGTCATCTTCAAACCTCTTAGCAATTTCATCGGTAAAAGTTTCTATTTCTACCAGGGAAACTCTACAACCTTTAAAAAGTCTTTTTAAAACAAACCAAGATAGTTTGAATTTTTGACTACGTTTTAATCCCTTTTTATAGAGAATTGTTACTCCCATTTTCATCTCTCCAAAGGAGTTAGAGTTTTTGAAGCCCCTTCAAGGTTCTGAAGCGTATAGCTTCCCAAAATCCATTGACCGCTATCGACTTGCATATAAACGTAGTGAGCTCCGTGAAAAGTTCCCTCCTTATCCACCCAAGGCAAAATAAGGACCCTTATAATCTTCGGAGGTGTATGTAAAGGTGTTGCCGGTAAGGATAACATTTCGGCGAGCTTTTTAGCCTTTTCCTTTGTGTAGATATTTTGAGCCGACCATTCTTTGCGCTTTTGTGCGAATAGAGTCAAAATTAGCCGCTTTTTTTGCTCCTCCGTAAGGTTTGGATTTCTTAAAATCCCTTCTATTCTTTGCGAAAGCGTATTTTGCTGTAGATACTTAATCTTCGCCTCCGGAGATTGAATGGCGCAACCGGTAAGGAGGACGGTTGAAATTATTAAAGCGAATAGTTTTTTCATTTCAATTGCCCCCCGTTCACAACCCCGTAAACCTGAGAGATGGAACCGCAATAACCGGAATTCAAACCTTTTTTACAGGCAAACTCCTCGTGATAAGGTAAAAGCCCGCATGAGGCCAAAAATAAGCTTCCCACTCCCAGAAAAATGAAAAGAATTAGCCTCTTCATATTAGTGTTCCTATGTTGAGGAAACTTTTCCTTTTCATTTTTCCGATGCTTCTGTGGGGAGCTACTCAAGATTTGATTAACGCTTATTGCAACGGACAAACACCTTGCTATTTGTGTACCGATGGGAATAGGATAGCGAGATGTTCCTATAGCTGTTCTTCAAATGAAAACTTAATTGGAGATAAGTGTATAACTCAACCCGGAAGTCAAATAATTCAAAAAACCGCCCAAGTTTATCAATGTTTTCTTAGAGGGGATTGTCATATAGGAGGATACGGATTTTCATTATTCTGTACCGCAACTCGTGAACATCCTCCGGGAATATTCGGAAGATTTTGTAGAGCCTACAATAGGTTTGATAATAGATTTTACCTATGCCGTGTTATATACCATATAGGTTTTACAGATTGCTATGCATCGATAACTTCATGTCCACAAGGCTATACTTTGCAAAATAACTACTGTGTAAGAAATGCCGATTTAACTTGCCCTTTAGGCCATTATCAATGTTACAATCCCCAAACCACTCCAACACAAAATACCGATACTCCCGAAGGGGCAGGAGACTTACACAACGATGGACAGATAACCGAACAAGGTTGTTTGGGAACTATCTATATCTTTAACGGTCACGATTATAGATGCAGACCACCCGGAATTCAAACGGGATTTTCCGATTGCTGCAGAAAGGAACACACATGGTTCGGTTTGGGAATGTGCTCTCAAAGGGAAAGGTATCTTTCAAGATTGAGATTATGGGGACAGCGTGATGGAAAGTGTCATTATGTGGGTTCATATTGCGCTGAAAAATGGCTGGGAGTTTGCGTACAAAGAAAGAAAACTTTCTGTTGCTACTCCTCTCCCTTAGCAAGGATAATAATTGAGGCCGCTCATGAGCAACTTAACATTCCCTGGGGAGACCCGAAACATCCAAACTGCAGAGGGCTTACTCCCGAAGAATTTCAACGACTTGATTTTTCCCGTATAGATTTTTCGGAGTGGATAAATTATGAGGTAAGACAGCACATAATTCCCCAAATAAATACCTCCCTTTCGAATGCAATAAACAACTTGCAAACCACGGTTCAAAGCACATATAGGGGGCAGTAGTTATGCGTTTATGGGACTTTTTAGCGGGAATCGTTTTCGGCGTAGCCGGTTCATTGGCGGGAGTTTTTCTTTATCAAAAGTTCCTTTACCGCCAACCGCAGGTTTATGCCGTAAACTTGGCAAAGCTTAAGAAAGAAGGTTTTACAAAAGCGGATGTTCTGAAAGTCTTAAATCCCGATGTCATTTTAATAGACAGGAGATGCGTTTTGAATCCTTACGGAAGGGACATAACCGATGAGATTTTAAAAGTCCTTAAATCTGAAAAGAAAACGGTCCCCTAAACTCTTTCGGCGATGCGTTCGGATAAGTTTTACAACGACTTCAGGGAAGCTTTAAGGGAAAGTATTGTTTTAAAAGCCGTTTTAATTACTGTTTCGTTTGTAGTTATCGGCCAAGCCGCTATTATTTTTTTTCTCTTAAAAAACCAAAAGATTATTCTCGTTCCGACCGCAAAGTTTACGAAGGAAGTCGTTCTGACCGCCGATAAAGGTTCTCCGGAATACTACCGGATATTTATAAGGGATGTTATAAACCTTTTTACGAATTTCACTCCCAAAGATGTGGATAGCAGGTACAAGGAACTGCTCTTTTACATTTCCCCCGAGTACTACCACGAAGCGGAAATATTTCTCGCAAAAAAGGCAAAGCAAATTAAACAGGTCGGATTATCCCAAGTAGCCTATGTGAGGAGAATAGAATTTCTGAACGAAAATAACGCCTTGGTTGAGGTTTTCTACACGAAATTTATCTCTGGGGAAGCGGTTGAAAGCGGAATGAAGAGATTTTTGATTAAATTCCGTATGGAAAACGGAAGGTTTTATATAGACCTGATTAAACCGGTTTCCGAAAGGGAATTAAATCAACTTAAACAATCCGGGGCTTAATTTTCCCTTAACTTTTCCAAATGCCAATCCAAAGACCAATCACCGTATGAGACCTTTCCTTTGTATATCACCGCCGGCACACGGTTTATCCCGTACTTTCTGAAAATCCAAGGGTCTATATCTATTTCCACTTTGTGAATCTTTTGCGTCTTTCCGGGACAGGACCAGCCTTCTATAAGGCTTTTCACATATTTAAGAGTGGGCTTTATTCCGCTCCTTATTCCCCCTATAAAACCCCTTAAAACAAAAACCGTTTTTAATCTTCTATTTTCTGCGTAGCAAATATATCTTTGCCAAACTTCCCTTGGAACCGAGGAGGACATTGCTATATAAACGGTTCCGTTTGCGACTGTTTTCTCTATTCTCCCGTTCTGCTTATGCTTAATGTAATAGATATAGGCGGAGTAATCGAATCTTAAAGAACCGTTTTCCGTTCTGTAGAAAAATCTCCGTATTTGCAAGGCTTCCCGCTTAATATCCTTTATCAGCTCCTTCGTTCGGGAATTCAGGGGAGTTTTCGGAACGGTTGCATTAATATGAATATTTTTTGCCTCTTCCTGTAAGTTGTTTATTAACATTCGTGTATCTTCCGAAAGGGAAAACGCCAGCACCGCGGCGGAAAGATGAAACAGTAAGAGCTTTTTAAAATCCGCCTTCATGGTTATAGAGATAATTAAAAAGGCCCTCAGAATAAAGGAAAAGTTGATTGTTGTATTCCTTTTAACCGGGGAGGTCTTTAAAGACAGAGGCAGCCATCTAATCTTCTACTTCCCCGACCGGAAAAATTTAGTAGAGGTTGTTAAGAAACTCATCGCGGAGCAATTACCGCCGGAGAGAACATTAGAACTTTTGGTTCCCTCTTTGGGACTTACGCTTTTGAAAAAAGGGGGAAAAGATGATGTTGAAATCCTTGAAGAACTTTGGAAAAAGAGCAATTAACTATACCAATATACCTTTTTACTTTTTTTACTTTTATACTTTTAAATAAATGTTATCCGAAGAGGAAAAGGATTGGTTTAAATCCAAGTTGGGAAAGAGATTGGAAAATTGCGTTCCCTTTCGTATCAAATTTAGGGAAATAGGGACTAAAAAATATCCTTTGCTTATTGCAAAGTGCGAAAGTGGAACGAAAGGAATTCATCTGAACAAGCAAATATGGAACGACTTTTTAAGTTTCCGTAGGGAGCTCGAAATAAGGAAGGCAATCGAAATTCTAAACGGTTTAAGACCGGAGGAGTTGAACGAGAATGAAAGGGAAGCACTAAGATTTCTTTTGAAGAAGCTCACAGGAGGGTGGAACCGATAATTTCCGTATCCCCTTCGTCCTCTTTTCTCTCGATTGGCAAAATCGTATTCAGAATATCTTCAATTCCCTTTTGAAGTTGCGGTTTAGTTTCCAAAACGGCGGAGGTATTTTTTTGAAATTCCGATTCTTTTGAAAACTCCCAAAGGAGGCATAGCCCTTTTTCCCTATCCTTCCAGCTTTTATCTTCCTTTTTGCGGGGAAGGATTTTTTCGAGACTTTTACCACTTTCTACAGCAAAGTAGTTCAGTTTTCCCTTCACTCCTTTGATGGGGGGGTCGGCGCAAAAGACATAAGCCTCACCGACGCCGAGATTTTGAAATTCCTCAGGTCTTATACGGTAGTCGTACCTTTCGCTTTCCATCGCCATCCATCTCGGTAAAATTGCATCGGTAGGACTTTTCAAAATATTGGCCCCCGCGCGGGTTTCGGTGGAAAAGTATTTAAGTTCTTGACCGGCGAATTCGGCGAGATACTTGGTCGTTTCGGGGTCATCTATTCCCAAAACAAATTTTAAGTTTGTATTGTTAAAGATGTTTTCGAACAATCCCCTCTGTATTTGGTCGAACTGCTGCTTCGATTGATGGGCTATTAAAATCCCTATACCCGCACTTCTCGCCATCTCGAACATTCTCTGAAACTCCGGAACGAAAACGTTTTGAGCCTCGTCGATGATTACCAAATCGGGAATTTCCGCCTTTATGTTGAACCTCTGCTTATAGGCGGCATAGGATTGAATATCCATCAATATCATCTTTCCCACATCGAGAGTTTCCCCCGACGGAAAATCGAGCGCCCTCAGGGAAAAATAGCCGACGTAGGCGTTTTTAAACAGCTCCGAAATTTTAATCTCCGGCTCGTAGCTGTTTAGGAGCTTCGGATGGAAAGTAAAGGCAAATGTCGCCAAATGCTGTTGCAATCCCCTTAAATAGTTTCTGAACTCCTTATTCCTTTTTGCCTCTTCGTGAATCGTTTTAATCCAGTGCTTATAGATTTCATCCTTTGCATTTTTCCCTATTTCATAGGCGTAGGTATCGAGAAGGTATTCGATGCTGCTCGGCAGGTTTGAAACTATCGCATAGAGGTCCATAAAGTTAACCGCTTTTCCAGTTTCGGGAATTACCGAGAGGATTTTGGCAACGGCACGGGTAAATTCCTTTTGTATATTTTCATAGAAGGTAGCCGTTCCACCTACCCGGGGCATGGTTGCTATGACCATTACCGCTATGTGCTCCGGTTTTCTGTATTTAATCGACGCGTAAAGGGGATTGTAGGAATTTGATAAATGAGGAAACATAGGGTCCCAAAACTTAAAGGCCTCGGGAAATCTCCCCACATTCTTAAGGAATTCAACCGTTGCGTTTATGATGTCGTTGTCCGGTTTGGGGTCTATTGTTAAAACTCCCTTGCCCCTTTCAATGAATTGCTTTGCCACGGGAGCCAAAACGCCTTTCGATTTTCCCTTACCGGTTTGAGCCAGAACCTCCCCATGCTTGTTAAACGCCTTTATCGGAATTCTCAAAGGAGGTTCTTTCAAAACCGAGATATTGAGGTCCAGAGGTTCTACCGAATATTTGGCTGATAGGGGTTTCAAATGCAAATGGGAAACGGAAAATTTACCGATTTTGTAAAAGAGGTAACCGCTCGATAGGGCTATAAAAAGACCGAGGGGAATGATTTGATTGCTTACGAAAAAGATAAATCCCGATAAAAACGGCATAAACAGGGAAGCCGTTCCGATGATTAGAGCTATAACCAGAAAATCCCTTTTTCCGTGAGGCTTTTGTTCAAATTTCTTTTTTAAAAATTTAAGGAAATCGAAAACGGCGAAGAAATAACCGATTAAAACCGTTAAAGCGGCTAACCAAATCATCACACAACCTCCGCTTCGGTTTTTTCGAAGTTTTCAAGCTCCTCGGAAGAAAAAATCCCTGCTTTAAACAGGTAAACCTTTTTGAGCGTTTTATCCCCTATACGAACGGTAAAGGTGTCGTGTTTATCGGCTACCTTATCGCCGACCTTTAAAACCACAAACTCCCTAAAAGGATTCAGATAGGTAATAAAGGGAAGTGAAGACGGATAGTGCTGTTCGAAGTGGAGTTCGGGATATAGCTTCATTAGCTCTTCTAAAATCGCTTCATTTAAACAAATCGACTTTACGATTACGGCTTTTAAATTTTCCGCATATAGGGGATTGCATTCACGGATTTTTTCCTTGAGCAGTTTTTTAATATCACCTTCATAAGCCTTAAAGTTTTCCCAAACCTCACGGTAGGTAATCTCCCTGTCGGCTTGTTTTACTACACTTTGTACCTCTTGAGGGATATCGCGGATTTTGAACTTTTTTTTAAGCTCGTTTAAAACTATTCGGTTCATAACCTCTTGGGATGTTCCCAAAGAGACCCAACGGTTTCCTTCTTTCGTATAGAGCTTCAGCTTTCCTATGTCGTGTAAAAGTCCCGCCAGAAAGCAATCCTTCGGATTTAAACTCTTTTCCCTGCAAATTTCGACGGTCCTTTTAGCAACTGCCAAAGAATGTTCTAAAAGTCCCCCTTCGTAGTTTTTGTGATGGGTTATCGACGCGGGTCTGGGATTTGCTATCAACACCTTTAAAACATTTCTGATATCTTTATCCCTCCTGTAAGGACCGGCAAGTCGGAAACCCTGCAATTGAATCCAAAAATATTCGGGAATTCGGAGTTGTTTCCAAATTACGAAAACAATCGTCAAAACGAACAAAACTATAAAAAAGAGAAATGTCTTGGCGGTAACAGCATAGATTAAGCCTAAAGTTATCAACCATTTTGAAAAGGACGCTTTAAACAACGTAATCAAAAACTCCCCCGAATACTTATCTCCCTGCCAAGCGCGGTTTATTACACCCAGAAAAAAATCCAATTCCCCCCTATAGGGATAGCTTTTTAAAAGCGTTTCTTTCAGTTTGTAAAGTCGGATACTTTCCTCAACCGCTTTTCTGTAAAATCTTTCGCCTTCCGGAAAATAATCGTAGGCTTTTTTCGCATATTTGTAAACCGACTCCGCATAACCGTAAGGATCCTCCCAAGCCTTAAAAACCTGAAAACCGACCAGGAGGAACCAAATCAGAATTATCCCCCCTAAAACCCTTTTAAACTTCGAAGCCTGCCCGGACGGTTTTACCTCATCAAAGGGATAGTTTTCCTCCGCCATAGGAGCGCTTTTTATCGGATGGTAACCTTTTCAGTTTTACCAAAAATTAATTAACTTAGCTTACTTAGTTTTGCAAGTGTTTTTTGCTAAGTTAAAATACAAAGCTATGGAAGTTTTTGTCGTGGCAAATATCAAAGGAGGAGTCGGAAAATCGACTATTGCGGTAAATTTGGCGGTTGCAAAGGCTTTGGAAGGGAAAAAGGTGCTGTTGATAGATACCGACCTCCAGGCTAATGCTTTGGGATTTGTGGAGCTGAGAAGGCAAAAAGGGAAGAAGGATATTACCGGAGTTCTGATACCGCGCCCTGTAATACATAAACAGATTGAGGACTTTAAAAATTTCGACGCCGTAGTAATAGATGTGGGAGCTAAGGATACCCAAACTTTCAGAAGCGCAATAGTGGCTTCATATCTTTACGGAAAACTCATCGTTCCGGTTCTCCCATCCCCCTATGATGTTTGGACCTTGGAAGATACATTGAAAGTGGTAAAGGAAATTTACGAACAGCTCGAGATGGGATACGGAATAATAAAAGAACCTTTAATCGTTTTTAACCAAGTTTTAAGGACCAAGATGGTCAATGATACCGATAAAGCCGTAAATGAACTTAAACAAAATTTCAATTTCCGACTGCTAAATTCGAAACTCTTTCAACGAGTCGTATATCGGAAATCTCTCAACGAAGGAAAAGGCATTTTGGAAATGGACGATAAAAAGGCAAAGGAAGAGTTCGGAAGCTTCGTTAATGAACTTAACCAACTTAGCTGGCTAAGCTAAGTTAAATTATTAAAGTATGGCAATACCGAAAAAACCGGTTGATGTGGACAAGTTGATAGGGGAAGCAGGAGAGTCTAAAGTACAAAGCGGGAAAGTTAAAAAGTTCCTTCTGGAGCTTCCCTACGAGCTTTGGAAGGAATTGAAAATGGAAGCTATGCAAAGGGATAAGACGCTAAAGGATTACCTATTAGAAATACTGAAAAATCGCAAAAGTTAACGCCTTTCAAGGGGAGTTAAGGACTTTACCGTTTTTTTGTCCTCTCTTAGTATATACGTGGGATACGGAAGGTAGTAGTCTCCCCCTTTGAACTCCTCATAAATAACTTCGGCTTTGCTCAAGATTTCCGGCTTCGGATAAAAAATCCTTTTGGAGTTTTCGAGATAAAGGTAGGAAACGGAACCGAGTTCTCTATCTACCGTTATAAAGGTGTTTTCCGAACATTGCAAAACGGCAACCGGAATTACTGTTTCATAAGGAATTTTATAGGAGTAAAACTCCGTTTTGAGTTTAGAACAATAAGAAATTCCCCCAAGGAGTTTATAAGTGTTCAGGAAACCCCTATCCGGCAGTGCGGAAATCAGTTTTGAATTTGAGTATTTTGCCAGAACAGAACCGAAAGTATCGGAAAAACTCCAGCTGTTAAATTGAAGCTCCCAGGAGAAAACGGTTAATGGTAAAAGAAACAAAATCTTTTGCATATTGCTCCTCCTATTGCATAGGAATGATTTCGGCAACTCTTCTGTTCACTATTTGGAGGAGTTGTTTGTACTGAGCTATAAACCTTAAAATCTGCTCTTGTTTTTGCCGTTTTAGTCTGTAGTAAACTTCCGAAAAAGCTAAATTAAATTGGTAGTAGTTATCGAGCAACTTTTTCATATCCTCCTTCAATTCCTCCGTAAGAACGGGAAACTGAGCGTATTGGTTTTGGAGATTTTTAACCAAATCTTGAGCTTCTTCCACGGCGGCCTTTACAACCGCTTTAACGGTTCCATATACAACATCCATTGTTATGAGATCGGCTATTTGGTCGTTTATCACTTCACTCAAAGTCGGATCATTAATGGCGGAAAGCATTTTTAGGGTTGCGATGGTCGGTAAATCGCTATATGTGAGATATAGATACTTTGAGGGATTAGGAGGCCTTTGACCGTTAAGCATGTATTGATACAATTCATTGAGGTCATTCATAACATCCCGCTTTATAGAATCAAAGGTTATCGTTATATTGTTGCCATTTTGGTCTTTGCATACAAAACTTACATTTCCCGAAAGCCACTTTGTTAAAAACTCTTCCGTTACCTTTGCCGAAGGAGGGATATATCCGCTTCCGCTTCTCATGTTTTCAGCTTGTTTTATGATTTGCTGAACGTTTATATCTCCGATAACACAACGAACCAAAGCCGCTATGTTTCTATTAGAATCTATACTGGTACTTGCGAGCGCATCTTCAATAATTGAAACCGTATCGATATTTATCCTTTGTCCTCTATCGTTTTGAACGGATTGGCTCCTTAAAGAACTGACCATATCTCTGATATGCCCGTTAAAATCTTCATACCATTTTTGAATTGAAGAAAAAAAGCTTTCATCTGAACCCGAAGCCTGTTCGCGGGCAGCCGCATTTCCGGCAGAGCTTTCTTTCCTTTGAATAATATTTTTCTTTATATAAGCGGCGATTCCTCTTATAGCCGTGCAGGATTTGAAATTTAGGGAATTTATCTGGTTTGCGAGGTTATCGAGCTCGTTCAGTATCGTCTTTATCTGTGGGGCATAGGTATCCAGGGCAATTTCAAACGCTACCGCGGGGGCAGCCTGAAGCATTTGTTGTAGCTTTTGGACTAAATACTCCGGTTGAAGGTAAGAAAAACCTCCCATTACGATGTCTATGCCGCCGCAGCCCCACTTTATCGAGGGCGGGGTGAATGTGAACGGATATATCGTGAAATTCGGAAACCTGTAATGCCAACTTCCCCCGAGGAAGTATCCCCTTTCTTGGGTGCTGTAGTATTTAAACGCAAGGTTCGTATCTATATTGTTTAAGCTATCCCGCATATAATCCAGAAAAGAGGCGTTTGAGGGTATCGAAATCGCCAAAGCCGCTAAGATGAAAAGAAACCTTTTTGCCATCATAGAGTAGTTATGTTGAAAAAGTTTCTTCTTTTCATTTTTCCGTTTATTCTTTTTGCCAAAACTTATCCCATAGTTGAGCCGGACCCCATAGAGGAAATTACAAAAATTGCAAAAGAGAAGGAGAAAAAACTGGAGAAATATATAAAGGAAACTGCGGAAAAAGTTTGGAAATATGAAGCCTTATACTTACCTCCCGCTCCCAAAAATGCGACCCGTTATATAGACCCGACTTATTGTCTGGAGAGGGATATAAAAATCCCTATAACCGATAGAAACAACCATATTAAGGGATGGAAAGTTTTATATCCCAAAGGTTACTGTTTTAATCCCCTCGATTACATATCGGTAGCTCCTCCTCCTATGGTAATTTTCAACGCCTGTAGGAATGCGGAGCTCAAATATGTTCAAAATATCGTTTATCCGAAATATCCCGAAGCGATTTATATCGTTTCCGGTTGCACTTTAAAAGAGGTAAACGATATAGCAAAACACAGTTTCTTAAAAAATCTTCACTGGTTTTTTTTGAATAAACGGCTTAAGGACAGATTAAAGTTAAGATATACCGTTTCGATAGTGTCCATCTTCAACCGAACCATAAAGGTTGAAGAGATTAAGGTTAGTCCCCAAAAGACTAATATTGATTAAAATCGAAATTTGTAGAAACTTTACATTAGGAAATTTAATGAGTTACGTTTCCATATGGCGGAATAACCGTTATAAGGAAGCAATTAAAAGCGGCAAAATTGAAGCCATTCCCAAATATATTAACAACAGCGTAAGGTCGTTAAAGAAAAATCCCGAAGAAGTTTTGAAAGAAATTAAAGAATTAAATCCGACGGCTTACAGACTTTGGAAAACAAAAGTTCTGGAAAAATTTATCAGAACCAAAGTCTGCAGGGGAAAAGAGGTCTATAAAGGTTTCGGTTTAATAAGGGAAGCCGTTAAGAAGGTTATTCGTGTTTTAATCGATGAGGACCCGAAGTTTTACGAAGAGTTAATCGCAAAAGAAAAAGAAAAGGCGTTAAAAACCGTCAAAAGATTTTCAAAGTATTACTTCAAAACTTCAGAGGAAGCACGCTCCGTAATGGGGGAGTATTACTATTACGCTTTGAGGAATGGAACGGACCCCCTGCAAAGAGAGGGAAAGGTCTATTATTTTGAGGCCGTCGGAGACGCGGAGCTGAAAAGGTTACTGAACAACCTGAAAGCCTATATAGAGGATTTTCTGAGGGAGTTAAAAACTGAAATAGCTCTGGCCGAAAAGTATTGGGGAAGACAAGAGGCCGAATATTTATTGGCGAAAACAAAAGAGCTATTGATACGTAAAATTGAAACGGAGCTGAGCCTTTAAACTCCCCCTTTTATGCGGTTTTTAGCTGGTTTTGTACTGCTTTCCGGTTTAACATTCGGACAATGCCTCAACGAATTTTGCCAATACAAAAATCAATTTCAATTGGAAAATAAAACGGCGGTAAAGAAAGCAACTCCTTTGCCGGTTTTTAAAGTACCGAATACCGAAGCAAATTGGATGAAAGTCCCCCCACCTCCGAGAGGCGAACAAACAAAAGTTTTGAAGAGAGAGGTTGGCACCGAAATATCAAAAACAGATGCCAACCTTAAAACTGAAGAATCGGTAATCCCGATAAACAATTTCGAAATAGTTAAAACTCCGTCGGCGGCGGTGGAGGTGAGCCTTACCGATTTAAACCGCATAGTTTGTCCGGCGGATTTAAAAAGTTTTGCCTATTCCAAAGAGAAACAGATAAAGGTAGAAAAGAGCGGAAATGACCTTTATGTGAAATTTTTACCTGTAGAAATTTGGAATCCCAAGAAAGGACAAAAGGAGTTAGTTTATAAGGACTTTCCCCGGGACCTGTTTGTAAATTGCGGAGGGCAAACCTATTCGCTTATATTGCTTCCGAAAAAAGATGTACCGGCAAGAGTGATTTATTTGCAATCCCCCTATTCGGGAAACAAAAAGGAAGCGGAAAAATTTGAAACCTCCTTGCCTTATGAGGAAACTTTGATGTCTCTTATTCAATATGTTTATAAAGATAAAATTCCCCCCGGCTATTCGGCAAAACTTTTGGCTAAACCCTACAAGGAATTTAAAGAGCTTTCGCTCGTATTGAATAAAGAATACATCGGAAACCGCTTTAAAATTTTGGAATTCGTACTCACCGCAAAACAAGATATCAGACTTTACGAGGCTATGTTCGTTCCCTATATTCCGAAGGCTGTAGCGATAGCGATAGAAAAACCTATTTTAAAAAGGGGAGAGATGACCAGGCTCTTTGCGGTTGTTAAAAACGATTGAGAAATTTTTCGGCGGTTTGGGGCGTATAGGAAACCGTATTTTCGGGAGGGGGAAGCTGACAATCTTTTATATTTTCCCCTTTGCAATTCCTTTTCTTTTTGCGCTTTTCCCATTTGTTTTTTTCGTATTCCTTATTTGCCTCTTCCAGAAAGTTGAAAGCCTTTCGCATGGCTACCTATAGGGATATTATGCGGAATTTAGGGCTTTTCATTTTCCTTCCCTTTTTGCTTTTCGCCCAATCCGAGCAGGCCGTTAATACGATTTCAAATTTGAGAAATCCCGACTATTTGAATAGAAATTTCGCTCAGCCTCTTACCGGCGGAAGTGAGTTCAGAACTTTTGACGGCTCCAGAACTTTCAGGGCAAATTTGGAGTGTCCCTCTTCCGAGAGGGCAGTCGTAATCTCTTTTATTCCGGCCGGCTACGGGGAATGGAACATATCCATAGCGGCGGATATGGACCTCGACGGACATTACGACCGCCGGTTTTCCACAACGCAATTAGGAATAAGAGTTTCGGGAGTTTGCACTAATGGAATAGTCTATTGCTCTCCTCCTAATGTTTGGGATTTGAACCACTGCAGATACTACAAATGGACGGTAAGAAACGGTTTTATAACCTTGCAGAGAACCGAAAACAGGGACGAGGTGGGAGCTTGTATATGCACAAACTACGCGTGCGGACAAAATAACTTTCCCCCCTACAGATACGTAGTGGGAGCCGTTTCGAGAGTTCTTATGAACGCCAACCCGCAGTTTTTAATAGGCAGAGGAGAATGGGATTTAACCACTTTCAGGTATTATCTCTACGGACAGGATAGAGAAAGGTGTACCGCTTTAGGAGGACGGGCGAGGGATTTTAACGGAAGACCTTTAACAGATTACGCATCGGCGCATATATATCCTTCGGTGGATTTAGTCGATGTAGAATTGACACAGGGAAGCGACCCTTACAGCCCTTACAATACCGCGATAGCGGCTTCACATGTGGAATTTGAGGGAAATAGAATCGGAGTTCCGAATATCTATAGTTGTTGGATTAAAAAGGATATATCCGTTTCTTCGCGAATACATTATGAAAGCTGTTCCAATCGCATTTCATACAACGGTCGGATTTGGTGTATAGCATCAGCCTTTAGCAAAGGGGGCGGAGGATGTTGTAGAGATTGCGGAGAGTTTCGGCAAGAAGCCAATTATAGATTTAAGTTAAAAAAAGACCAAGAGTATGCAGTTTTATTTACGGTTTGTTGCCTTTGCGGAGATAGAGGTAGATATTGGTATGCTTATGTGAATGGTCAAAGAATAGGTAGTTGGGGAAGTTATTGTAACTGTTGCGGTGGTCCTCCTTGTGGAATTTTCAGAATTTTAGGCAGAAGTCCGCGGACAAATTTTGAAGTTTCGATATCGGCGCAACAGAAGGCTTTTGCTTGGGGAAAACATCACTCATATCCCCCCAAGGGCGGAACTATCTATTTCCTTAAAGGAATTTCTTATTTAGGCGATGATTTCCGTTTTGTGGAACAGAATAATTGCCACCCTGATTCCGATTGCAGAATAAAAAACGAGTGGATTTGCCCTCCCGATGTGAATTTACCTTCCAGACCTTCTTTGGGACAACTAAGACGCTATTGCATTCAAACGGTAAACGACGGAACCATTCTACATCCCGCATTACAACCTATGTGTAAAACGGTAAGTACTCAGGTTGACACTTATCGGATATGTATGAACGGCTCGGAGGTTACGGTTATAAACTCGAGGGGAGAAACGGTTTATCGAAGAAGCGGAAACTATATGTGGTTTAAGATTTACAGGGAATACACTTGCGGTATAAGGCAATTTAACATAGACCTCACCCGGGAAAATCAAACCCGCGACAGCGCAAACTATCAAAACGGAAGGGTTTCCTATACCGATTACGTGGGAGGAACCGGCAGACAAACGATAACGATTAATTTGGGAAATCCGAACGAATGTCCTCAACCTTCCTGTTTGGTCAGAGTTTCCATAAACGAAGCCGACGTGTTTTCTGATTCCTCAAACAGGGAACAGGCAACCGGAACCTCCCAAAGATATCGGTATGAGATAAGGGAATGCAGGCGAAACTCCGCCGGAGCCTGGTATTGTCCGACCGATGGAGGAGCTACTATTTTGGAAAGTTGTTCATGTCAAAGAAACTTCAGCGGATTTAACATAGCAGTAACCACTCTGCAGGCGGTTGATGAAGCCTCGCACGATATTATTTGTTCGCAGGAGTAGTCAACCATAAGATGCGGGACTTCCAGCGACCATTTTCTGTGAACTACCTTGCATCTTTGATGTCAGGTTTTGAACGCTCGGAAAAATGAAAGACGACCTTTCCCGTAAGTTCGGCATCTATGGCTTTTGTTATTTACTCTTTCGGAAATATCGAATTTTGGGACGAGGTGTTAGGGGCGGTCAAAAATGTAATAGGGAGCGGAGATTTTGCGGTTGTAGCAGCCGTAGCAATTTCGATAGGTATAGTTTGGAAGGCTCTTAAGGAGGGAAAGGAGCCGGGAGGTTTGGCTTGGTATTTCGTAACCTTAGCAATTCTCTCGGGATTAATTAAGGGAAGCGTTGATGTTGTCGTGAGGGATGAAATTCTTAACAGGGATATAAGTGTCAGAAATGTTCCTATTATCGTTGCTTTGCCTTCTTGGCTGATGACCAATTTAGAAAGAGCTCTGGCAAACTTATTCGATACAGCTTTCAGCCTTCCCGATGGTGTCAAATACCTTGATTTTGGCTATAACATAGGTTCTCCAACCTTTAAAGATAGCTTTGCTTTCGGAACGCTTAACGCCTATTACGACCGAACTTGGACCAATTTTATGAAGGATTGCGTAATTCCCTCTATCTCTCAGGGAAGAATAGACGCCAACAGATTGATAAACAGTTCGAATATAGAGGAGGAGCTAAACAATGTGAATCCCGCATATACGACCGAATATTGCTCTCTTTCGGGGAGTTGTTCCAATATGTATTGCGACCAGGCTTGGAACCGAATTAAAGCCGATACAAGGGTTCTTTTAAATACGGCTCAAAGGAAGTATGCGGGAAAGGTTTTAACGGAAAAGGATATCTACAACGCTTATACGCTTACGAAGTTTATAGACAACTTCGGAAATATTTCCGACTACTTTCTCAACTATTCGGTAGGACTTGCCGATTACGTAAAGCAAACGCTCCTGATTCATCAGTTTTACAAAGGGCTTAAAAATTCCGCTGGATACTATGGAACTACCGATGACCTCATAGCGCGTTATATGGCGGAAAGTTCAAAAGTGAGAATAAACGAACTCCTTTTGGCGCTCGGAAATTTGGCCGGGGCTTACATTCCATTCATTAAGAAAATCCTGCTCATTTTGTTTGTAGGAACGACGCCCATTTTGTTTGTTTTGCTCTACATCGATTACCTCAGGTCCAAAGTTCTCTTTTCATACTTTACGGTTCTCATATCTCTAACGCTATGGGAACCGCTGTTTGCAATTTTGAACCTCATTATCGGTATTGCTCAACAGAATAATTACGGCGTTTGCTCCGTAGGAACCGACCCGCTTTCAATTATCTACTTTTCTTGTCTTACTAACAAGGCTACAACAATGACCGCCATAGCGGGAGCCGTTGCTTGGGCTGTTCCCACTTTGGCCCTCGGTTTGGCTTCAGGTTCCGCTCACGGAATAGTTACCGCCGTTTCTTCCATAACCGGTAGAATCAGCGGACAAGTTTCCGGGTCGGTTGCCACGACCGAAGGTTCGGCTCAAACCGGTCAAAACTACGCAAAAATGGAAGAGGCGAGGCGTCTCGGTTACAACCCCGCCCTGATAGAAAAAATGCCGACGATAATCTATACGCAGAAGACTGCCACCGAACTCCTCGCCCGCGATGTAAAACCGAACATGTTTTACGAAAAGTCCCTGCTCGAAAACTCTAAAATCCTCGGCGAAACGGAAGCTTACGGTTCCGGGGGTGCAGGTGCGGAAAGGGCGTTTACTGTAGGTAAAACTGAAGCACAAAGGACTATAGGATATACGGCGGCGCTCAATCAAATAGCTTCGGTATTCGGTATGAGTGTTGAGCAGCTGGTCAAACAAAGGGATATGGCTAAAGGTATAGACTTAACCGTAACCTCTCCCGAACAAGCTCAAAAGCTTGCGGAAATATTTTCCGAACAAACCGGAATACGTATTTCTGCTGAGGACTTTATGGGGGCTAAATTACACATCAGCTTAACTCCCGATGGGAAAGCCGCTTACATTTCCGCTCAAAAAGGCGGAGAACTAATAGCTCAATTCAAAACCGTTACCGGAGTGGAGAATATCAAGCATGTCGGCAAAGGCTACATAGATGCAAAGCTGTCCGAAGACCTGCTCGCTGCCGATATAGTGAAGGGAACCGTCAGTGCAAGCGTATGGGATGCTTACAAACAGACAGAACAAAGCGCGGGAGAAACCGCTACATTTCAATACTTCAGAGGTTATGCGGATGCGTTTACCAAACGGCTCGGCTTACGCTTGACTAAACAGGATACGGAACAATTTCTATCCCGTTTAGGTGTTAAGGGCGACAAAATAGTCCGTATAGGAAGCGAAGGTCAAATAATTACCTCCGACGGCAAATCCTTAGACCTTCCTCACTTTTTGGCTCAATACTACTGGCAACGGGGAGACTTGGACAGTTTTATTAGCGCCCTCCACAAACTTTACGAGGAAAACTCGAAACATTTCGAAAAAAATCTGTTCGACAGGCATGTGGATAACGTTGTAGAGTTCGGGAAAGAAAATTGGAATGAATTAGCCGGACTTTTAGTGGGAGGAATATTACTCAAAGCGGGATGGTCGAAAGTTAAAGACTTATTAGGAAGGATAAACGTAAAACCGACCGATGACATTCAAAAGCTTTACGAAAGGGCTAAATCGGGAGACCTTAAAGCTATAGAAGAATGGGCCCGTCGTGTGGATCCGCAAATCTTGGAACGGTTTGAAAAAAATCCTTCGGAAGTAGTTAAAGCCTTTAGAGAAGCCGGGATAAATCCCCAGAGGGCTTTGGCTTCGCTTATGTCAGAAGTAACCCTCTTTCCGGAAATCAGGGGAGAGCATTTGAAAGAAATCAGAGCTTTAAGGGATACTCTGAGAAAGGAGCTGTTTACTCAGGAAGAGCAAAAACAATTGGGGGAACTCTACAGAAAATTCAGGAGCGGGGACCTTAAAGCGGGCGAGCAATACATTAAAATGTGGGAAGAAAAACTGTCCTCGCTCCCCGAAGAAAAAATAGGGGAACTACTTTTGAAAACGGCGGATAAAGTAAATTTAGCCGAGACGGAAAGAACTGCCTCCCAATTGAAGGAGGGAATTTCTAAAGATACCCTTAAAGAAGCTTTAAAGAACAAACCTACCGAAATACCTTCAGAGCAAAGATCAAAGATTTCGTCCCTCTTAAAGAATAGGGCTTTAGGCTTATTAGGGGAACTAGGAGGTATTTTGGGAACATACCAACTGTTTAAAGAAGACTTAGTCGGTGTTAAATTGGGGGCAAACTTAGTAGATCCGACAGGAGAGGTAAACCAATATTTGGCGGGTTATTTAACACTAACTTACGGTTCAGAGGCTGTCGGAGAAACGATATCCAGGATATCCGGATTGCACCCCCTCTATAACGACTATAATCCCGTTGAGAATACGTTGGAATACTTAGGAGTTGCAGAGCCCAATAAGCCGTTTTTGGTAAAAACCGATAGCGGGTATATACCGGCAGTTATAGATAAAGAAGGAAATGTTTATAATTTGGAAATATTGCGTAGATTTGGTATTAGCTATTCTTTCGAAAGCGGTCATTTCTTTTTCAGCGATAACGGGCGCATAGCCGACAAGGAAGCCGAAAGGGCAAGAATAGGAACGGTTCGAGAAGGAGACATCGAACTGACAAAAACTTTTCCTACCGTAGATGCGGAAACCGCAATAAAAGAACTGAGAAGTTTGCCTTTAGATCAATTGCTCGAACGGGAAATCGAAAGGTCTCAAAAATACAAATTCCCCGGATTATTTTATACTTAAAGGGGCGATATTATGAGAAGGTTTGTTCTGAACCTTTCCCTCATATCCTTCTTCGGTATTTTCGGAATTTTGTTTTATTGCGACCACATACATTTTTCAAATTGCGAATTTATAGAGCGTCACCTCGGCGTTCTTGTTTGGATCGGTTTAGCGGCTGGTTTAATAGCCTTCGGTCTAATAGGCGAGGATAAATCTCAAAAAGAAAAAGAAGAACTGAAACAACTCTTCAGGGAGGTGATTCAAGCTAAAAAACAAGGTAAAGAACTAACCGACGAGCAAATTGATAAGCTCTTTGAGGCTGCTTACAAAAAGGGCTATAAAGATGGTTACAAGGACGGATATTCTGACGGCGAAAGTGACGGTTTCTCCAGCGGTATAGGAAGCTGTTCGAAGCTTTGATAGGAGGAACGGAGAAAGGGTAAAAACTTCAGTTAACAATAGCACCCCGCTTACACGGGGGTTAACGCGGAGGCTTGCTTACTACCCCCTATTGTTAGGGAGTAGGAGGATATTTTTGGTGACGATGAACCACCACTGCTATTGGATAATGAAGGAAGTTAATGCGGGAAGAATACAACCCTATAACTCTGACGGATATTTTAAACTTTAGAGCGAAGGAATACTGCTTAGGGGGAAGAAAGTTTTCCGAAGTTAGGGCGG
>Ga0256831_1000130_pt1 | contig 39725 bp, 59 predicted proteins | sample 132544metaG_FD_189087 | JGI IMG/M metagenome (GOLD analysis project Ga0256831, IMG submission 189087) | Hydrothermal vent microbial communities from Lau Basin, Pacific Ocean - 132-544 | ecosystem: Environmental > Aquatic > Marine > Hydrothermal vents | place: Pacific Ocean: Lau Basin | collected...
GAGATAGTTGATACCCTTGCTCCTCAGGTACTCCATCAAGGGATCCAATGATTTCTGGAGACTGAGCCAGGTCCTACCCCTAACACTGTGAGGCCTAGCATAGATTGGTAGAGGCTTACTGCACCAGGGAAGCCTCAGGTATATCTTGACAAACCCATCCCTAACACTACTAGGCGGCACACGGTAACCAGGGGGAGCAACCAAGTTCCAATAACCACCACCCCTAACCACCCGAACAACAACCCACAGGTACAAAACACCAACCAACACTAGACACCCCCCTAACCACCATGTGGCTGCACAGGCTTGTACTCGTAGTTCTCTAGGAAGCCTTGTATCTTCTTGGCAAGGGCTAGCGCTAGCTTGGGGTCATCACAGCTAATCATTATTTTTAGCTCATCCTCGTTTACAAGAGATACCCCGCATCCGACTACGCTCATGCTCGCAGTAATGCCGTACTCTATGCTGATTCTATTGATCTTGATTGGCTGGGCTTCCCTAGCCAAAAACATGTATAGCTTCGACCATAGATCCGCGTAGAAATCTGCATTGGAGTAGTGCTCATCAGGGATCTTTGCTGATAGAACGAGTTGTACATGTTTCACCCTAACACGCATACAGTTCTCACCATGTATAATGTGTAGATGGAACCCTATAGTATAAAAATTTTTTCATACTTAGCCATGTGTGAATAACCTTATATAACTAGGGAGACACCACACCATACACACGGAGAACGGGTGGAGAGCCATGAGTAAGGTATGCATCTCCCCCAATGATGGAGGTGATACAAATGCCTAGCCACGTAGCAATAATGTATGGAGACATAGTGGCCAGGTACAAGATAACACGGATAAAGATCAAGAAGAGCGAGGAAGAAGAGGAAAAGAAGAAGCAGAAACAGGTAGCAATACTGACAAGCATCACGTTACCGAGTGGCGAAAAGATAAGGCGTGACAAAGACCCAGAACGACTACGAGAACTAGCAACTAGATACAAGATACCATTACAGGTAGAAGCAGTTACATCCCAAAGCTAAATATTTTTTCAAAAAATAATTTTATTTTATAAAAACATCACCTAGCGTTTTCATTTTTGTTTTTCCTCTTCTCGTAGAGTGGGCATATTATCATTGGCCTTGTTCTGCCGCGCAGCTTGCAGTACACATAGCCATCTATATCCATTCCAGCGAAGTACTTGCAGGTTAGGCACGCGAACACGTTAATTCTCCCTCATTTGTTGTTTTATTTGCGTTATCTGTGTTTCTAGCTGAGCTATTTCATTAAATAGTTCCTCTATCTCTAGCGATATTTTACCAACAGCGTCTACGAGGTTTCGTAGCCGCGTTATCATCAGGCCTAGGAGCATGTCTACTGCCTCGTACCTATTCTCTTCCAGAATCTTTATCAGTTTCTTGTAGTCAAGCTTCTTCACGTACCCTATTGGTATGACCAGGTTCTTGTCTATCACTATGTAGATTGCTAGTCTCCTTCTATGATATTGTGGCTCTATTCGTAGTAGCCTATGCAGCTCGGTTATCTCATCCCTTGTCGGGGATATTACTAGTCTCAGAGCTTCATGGATTCGGTGTAGAAGCTGCGCTGTCTTCTCTAAGTTGTAGCGCTCCGCTAGCTGTGCAAGCACCTCAGCTTTCTCCTCTATATTGTGAAGCTTTCTCTCAATGAGAGCCAGGCTCTTAGCCAGGGTGCCTTCACCACCACCCAGCGCTCTTCATCCAGAATAGCATTATTAGCCAAAAGACAAGGTGAATAGTAGAGATTATTACTCGCTCCTTCCATGTAGCGTAGTAGTCGTTCTCAGTTACTGTCCTGTAAATGATCTCGATAATATCTATCGCCACGTTTAGCAATGCTAGTATAACAATTATTGTCTCGAGAAGCATGTGTATCACGCTCAGCACATTAGCTTGTATGCTTTCTTGCTGAGCTTTTTCTCATCGCATAGCTTGTCCAGTAGCTCCATATCGTCGTAGTCTATGTAGATGTCTGGGCCTCCTGGGCCCTCCCTTATCCGTGCCCTTATTCCCTTGGAGCGAAGCTCCTCGACAACCTCCTCCATGTCCTTCAGGTCTACTTTGGTCATCAGTTATTCACCTCTTGAAGAGCCATCTAGGTATATAGTCTAATGGTTTTTGCCTGTACTTTTTGCGACTTCTCTTGTATATCTTTTCCGCTATTATTCTTAGTTCAAAGCATCTATCGAATTTGTTGCGTGATTTTCTAATTATTCGCTCTATTGCTTGCTCTGGTAGCTCGCGGCTACGCATCATGCCTGGTCTCTCAATTGACACGTATATCCTTGGTTCATCGCCTATCTCCGCGACTAGTTCCGCGCCCGTGCCATGCTCTATTGGTAGAACTATTATCCATGTGTCCTTAATTATCTCTAGTAGTGACTGGATTGCTGGCAATGCATAGGTATAGACCTTGTCCCTGAGCCTATGCACGCTGTCCTTGAAGAGCAATAATGTATCTGTTATTGGCCTAAGCCTCTCCACGACTGGTCTAAGAATATCACTCATCTTGACAACGTATGTGTCTGGGCACGTTATCTCATCAAGTATTCTCAGTAGTTTCCGTAGGCGCTGAACCCTCCTAGTCATACCTGTATGCGATGAAACGAACTGCGGCACATCGTATTCCAGGTATATGTCTACGAGGGTTTCTAGGGATCGCTTGTACTTCTTCATGCACTTGTAGAGTTTGTAGAAGTATATGGGATCACTTGTCTCTATCATTAGTTCCCCGTGAATACTAGAGCCTAGCTCATTCTCTGTAGTTAGGCAAACGGTTCCATAGTCTCCTATACCATAGCCAGTGACACATCCACCATACATTACTTTCATCCTCACTGACTGTCTTTATCATCTACTAAGAGTACCTTGCCTATCTCTGTAGCTATTTCCTCTACCTTGTTCTTGTCCCTGCCGATTACCTGTATCTCTGTTATTTGTTCATCCGTATCTTTATCCCTATAGGTGTCTATCTCCACGTTTATTTCCTTGATTTTTGTGATGCCTCTTATGAAGCGTTTTTCAAGAGCGTATGGGTCATCTTTGGCAAGGTACAGGTTCACTACTTCTACTTGTTTCATATTTTTTATGAGAGTATTGTATATTTTCATGTACAGGTTGAAGGGGTCTGGAGGTGTCTTTATCCTTATTACTACGCTGTAGCTTATCTCCAAGGAAGACACCACTCAATAAATGGTACATGTAGTGAATAAAAGGACTAGGTCAGATAAGCTTGTACTGTTTTCGTAGAACATCCTCGAATATGTTTAGTAGTGTTGGGTGCTTGTTTACCCGTGCGCCTGCTATTAGTTTAGGCTTGGTCATTGTTTCTGGGTCATAGAGTATTATGCCTATTCCGCTCCTCACGGCTTTCTCGATATGTGGCAACGTGTAGTTGCTTATATCCAGTGATGAGAGTACAGCGTATGCTACATGTACGTACATGCTCCTAATCATTGCCTGGCGCAATACCTTTACCACATCATTCTCCTTTAGCTCAATAGCTATGAACCTGGGCTTCCCACCGAACGTCTCCGCTATCGCTACTGCGTCAAACTCGTTCCCAACCACCACGTGTCTCTCGCAGCCAAGGAATGCCCAGTCATGCAGATTCATTATTAATTGTAAGACCTTGTGATCCAGCAAGTAGTCCTCTTTGTACTTCATCTCTCCTCGGCAAGGGTTCTCTGGCACAACCTTCCTCCTAGCAAACTCCATGAGCTTCTGGAAAGCATTCATTCTTCATAGCACCTATGGTATAGTGCTAGCATATAGTATGCATCTAAGTATGAGTGCAAATGCTACTAGACCTGATACAAGGAGCCATGTAAACGCTGCTGCACCTAGGTAATCATCATATTTCACTGAATCCTCTAGATTAATCAATGAGCTTATTATGAGGCCTGTCATTGGTGAAGACATTATAGTAGCTATGATTATCCTTTCCAGTACATGGTTGCTTGGCATTCCCCATATAGCTATAGATAACATTACAACTAGGAATGGAATTATGACCAGGGCTAGTATAGTAGCTAATATATCCATCTTGGTGGTCATACTGTCACCTCTTCTTGGCGTGTTGTTGCCTGTATTGTTTCTTCTCGTACTGGTACTGTATGAAAAGGTCTCGGGTCAACTCTAGTACTAGGTACGTGTATATCACTGGGTTTTGCTGCATGAATCTCTCTGGGTCTACTCCAAATGCTTCCTTGAGCAAGGTGTCTATGTGGTACTTGACGTGCTTCATTATCTCTGTGTACTCGTGTAGACGGTTCGTTATGAACTGGTCTAGGAGCTTCATTGCCTGGTCTCCGTTCTTGTGTATTTGTTATCCATGTGTACTTGTTATAAGGTGCTGGGTACGTAGGAGGAGTACGTGTTATTAGGAAAACCACTGGTTTAACCAGTAGAGTGGTGATACTGTGGCTGAGGGGCTTACCGAGACAGCTGCGCTTAGGAGAGAAGTAATCAATGCGCCCAGCATCATACCGAAGAAGGTTAAGGTGAAGATAAGGTTCCAGGAGAGCCGTAGCTGTATCAGGGAGTACCTGGAGTTCCAGAAGAAGCTTATGATGGCTTGCCTCGACAGCGGGGCGTGTATGAGGACTAAGTGGTACGAGCCCTACAAGTGCATAATGTTCAGGGCAGAGGCACTTGTAGGGGACAGAATGGTTGCCGTAGGGTACCTATACCTCATACTCAACTATACGAAGCACGGCCTAATCTATGACCTATACGTTGCCAGGGCTTGGAGGCGAAAAGGTATAGGAAGCGCGCTGGTAAAGGCAGCAATACTATACGGCAAGAAGATAAACAGCCCCAAGATCAAAGCAATAGTGCCAGATGAGGAGACCGCTGAGATGATGAGGCTGCAAGGAATAGACGTGAACCCAGAAGCATGCGAGAAGCTACTAAAGAAGCTGGGATTCATTGAGCGTGGAGACGGAGTCTACATGTACTATATCAGGTACAAGCCAAGATTCCTAAAAGAGAAGAGGGAAAACACCTAAATAGATAAGACTACTACGTTTTCGTGCTTTTTCTGCTCCCATAGCTCTTTCTTGACCAGCTCCTTTATCGCTGCTCTTATTGCCTCGCTCCTGCTAGTGTAGAGCCCCCGCTTCACCAGCTCATCTATAGCATTTAGCAATGCATCCCCTATCTTTAGCGTGATTGTCTTCGCCATTTCACTCCCCCCAGATGTAGACCCGTATCGGTTTGTCTACTTCTATGTAGTAGTTGCTCAGTGTAAGGCCATTGGCATAGGCTACTTCTGATGGCCGTTTTAGGCCGAAGGTGTCGCTGCCCACGCTCCACCTGTGTAGCAGTATCTTGTTCTCGCATCGCTTGTCTAGGCACATGTAGTACTCTACTACTATGCCAAGTCTCCTCATATTGGTCCTAACAGTTGCCTCACTCATGCCAAGAACATCGGCAACATATTGCTCCGTCACTGGTTTGTCTAGTAGCTTTAACGCAACGTAGATGTGGGCTAGCGCACAGCCCCTTATGCCTGCCTCGCACCTGTACTTCAGAGCTATCCTCATAGCTAGCGCCCGCTCCTCGCTGCTCAGCCTCAGCTTATTAGCCACATAGTTGAGTATGCGCTCGTGAGCCTTGCTGGGCTCCCTACAAGCAGCGCTGAATCCACCACTTGTTAGTAGTTTCTTTATCCGTTTATACAGTCTATGATCCACTTCGTACCCTAGTACCTCAGCATACTCCTCGAATACCATCATGGGATAACATGACTCCAGTACCGCTGCATAGATTGCTGCTAGTGCTAACAGGTCGTGCTTGGCGAATACTCTGCGCTCGTGCAGCTTCCTAGCAATTATGGCAGCATTGTCGCACGTGACCTTGTCTACTGTGCTACGTATGCAAAAATCATTTATTATCTTCATTATCCTTATTAGTTTCTTTTCTCTTGATTTACCATGTATTATTTTTCGTTGAGTAGATGCGAGAACTGGGTCTCCACGCACCTCTGTGTGTAGGCCATAGTCGTGTAGGAGTGGAGTTAGACCTTTGTGATGTATTATTGCTTGGTAGTTGAATCTTCTCCAATATTTTTGCTCAAAAACGGGTTCATCCTGCTCGGAGAACATGTTTTCACTAGGCGTGTTCTCTGAGGACATGGCTCTCTGGCCAGGTATTACTGCGGAGGAGGCGGGGTATTTATGTAAAATGTTAAGGAGTGTTTGTACACATGTAGCTGTTGCTAGATGTATGAGGTGTCCTCTTTCTCTTTGCACTCAGGGCATAACAGTACTAGTGTTGAGTGTGCCCAGGCTAGCTCTATTCTCTCCACAGCTGTCTTTATCTCCAGCATTGCTTGAGTTAGGGTGCGCATATCTAGCTGCTTTGGTAGCTTCTTTGATTTCTTCCTTTTCTGGCTGTCTAGTTGGTAGAGGTAGGTCCTAGCTGCTGCTAGTAGTGCGAGAGCGATCTCGGTTACCTCATCATCCCAGTTATCTATACCTGTCTCCTTCTTAGCCTCCTCAATAGTGTCTACTAGGTGCTTGTAGATGGTTTCTGCTAGTCTGCTCAGTCTTCGCTTATTCTTGTTAAGAATGGTGACTACGTGTGCTATGTTGCTTGTTGAGGCGGATGTACATATAGTGGCTGTTAGCTCCTCCTCCATAAGCACCACCTAGAGTATCATTGTTGGTGGCGGCTCGATATAGTTTCTACCGACTAGTTTCTCTAGGAGCTTGTCTGGCTTGTATGGCTTTAGTAGCATGGTGTCTAGCTTCTTTTTATCAATTATCATTGCTCCCAGGAAGACAGCGTCTTTTATAAATAGGTTCTCTAGGTACGTGTTTATTGACTCATCTATAGTGCCTGGCGGAGTCTCGAAGGCGAAGAAGCCTCTTCCGCTGCCCACTGGGGAGCCAGTAAGGACTTCGTGGTCGCTGCTGAGCATTAGTAATGCATGATTAACTGTTGATGATACTGCTATGCTCCTTATCTCTGCGTGTCTATCAGTGGCTATCATTACTGTGACTGGTTCTATGTACTTGTTCTTGAGCGCAAGGTCTATGGCTTCATCCTCATCGACGTAGTAGAGTATCACTAGGGAGTTCTCTGGCATAGGTATCTCTGGCTCATACTCTGAGTCACCAAGTGGCTGATATGCCTCGCACATGGCTTTCTCATTTGTGCAGAGTACATCATATCTAGCGTATATTATGTTATTTATGAACTCGTTTATCGGTGACTCATCCACTATGCAGCCCTTGAATACTTCTTGTACCAGGTTATTGATGTCTGATGCCCAGCCATACCTTGTGGGCATTAGTACCTCGTTACCGTCTACCTCGTACTCCATTATGTGTACTGTTTCCTGCTCCATAGCTCCCACGAAGTACTCTGCGCAAAACACTGCTGATAACATGTTAAAGTAGTCTTCGAGTAGGTGTATTGATACCTTGTTGTACTTGAACTGGGTCTTATCCATTAATGCTCCTGGGTTAGGGTACACATAGTTCACTATGCGTAACAAGCCGTTTCCGCCTCGTACACATGTATCCAGTCATATTCCACGAATATAAGATGTTGGGTAGATGGGTGGAGAGATGAATGCTAAATCAATCTCCTCTATGCAACTAGTAGAAGTGGAGGAGACAACTAATGGATGGTAAAGAGACGTTTGTTGGAACCGTTAGCCTAAGTGGCTCGGGATCAACAGCTATAGTAGTAAGCATTGGAGAGTGGCATGATGACTTCATAGTGACTGGTTGGATTGATTTATCAAATATGCCTAGTGGTGCTGAAGTAGAACTATGCATGGAGTTTAACATGGTGCCTAATCAGCCCCAGCCATCAAGGCTATGCAGCTCTTATAAGTCGCCATCAGATGCTGCACCATTATACATTAAGCCGATGATGCTGCCGCGTCACGCTAATATGAAAATCACATTATCTCAGACAAAGGGTAATGGTTTTGATGCTAATTACTGGATAGCGATAGTTGTACCAGACCTCGGTGTGAAACAATGGCTAATGAGGAGATTCGCATAATAGGCTGAACGCTTTAATACGTATAGCGTGGAGGGGTGAGTGTATTATGCCAGAGTTCCCTCCAACACAGCTACCAGCATCAGTAGAGCAGCAAATAAGCGAGACAAATAGGATAGCAAAGGCCAGCATTATTCACTTAGCGCCAATAGCCCAGAGTGTACAGATAACAGCCGATGGCCAGGAAATAACAGTTATTGATACAAGCCAGTTTGAAATAGTCAATAACAAGCCACATACATTGATGGGCTGGATAGATATGAGCAACTTCGCTGCCCTTGCCCAGAGCAACCCCGATGCAACAATTGAGGTAAGATGGTATGTTGACGGCAAACTCTACAGAGTTGGTACATATAATCCAAGTGACTTCCAGGATGAGCCTCTATTGCTGTTCTTAGAGCGCGCTGCCACCAGGTTCCACAAAGTGACAGTAATAACTCAGAACACTGGTGCTAGTGACCAGAACCCATTGACGCTTGACTACAGCTTCGAGATACGTGCAGCGTTCCAGCCTTGGAGCCAGCTAGTCTAACTGGGGTGACGTAGGCCATGCCAACCATAAACGCTGACGCGGATGGCGGCATAAGCGTCACACTAGAGTTCAAATACTTAGAGAAAAAGCTTCAGGAGATAAGTCAGAAGCTAGACCAAGTTCTGCAAAAACTTAGCCAAATAGAGCAAGAATGCGGGAAAGGCGGGCAAATGGGTGCACAGATAAAGAAGACTAGGGCTAATGAGATGGGGTAGCGTAGTACTAACCCACATATACTTGTTTTTTCATCCTAAACCCATCTGGAAACACTGCTTCTATTAGCCACATTCCCTTTTGGTCAAAGTATATATCCACTTTGTAGTTGCCCTCTCCAAGGTCTTCTGCACTTGTTGTTATCTTTGATCCATCGGGCTTTGTTACTATTACCTGTATATTTAGTCCCGATTGCTCAGCTTCAATATATATTGGTTGTATTGAGCCTAGCTTGACCAATGGGTATCCCCATACCGTCTCTACTGTTGTTACTTGTATAGGAACGTTAAGGTATTTTACTAGAATAGTGTCCCAAGAGGGGAGTCTTACACCCAGCCTAGCAGCTATTATTCTCATAGCCGTGTCATTCAGACCTTCTATACGCCTAACTAGGTACTTCTGTACCGCACAGCGCTCAAGAGCTGGGCCCGTGAACTTCTGGGTGCACTCCCAGATGCCCTGGGCTAGCCACATGTAGCTCTGGTGACGGGCTGCCTCGCTGGGGAATTTGGATAATACATCTCTTACCAGGCTTATCAGGTACTCGTGCGTGACCTGGTAGCTGAGCATCTTGGGCTTGGCAAGCTCCTTGGTGTCCCTGAGTCGCTGGGCCACTATGTCTGGCTTCATCTTGGCGTCCCAGAGCTGGAAGCGCCTGATAGGGTTCCTATCGAGTGTGCGCCTACGCCTAGCAGGCATAACAGTATCACTCCCCGAGAATCCTCGGTACAGTGTCTAGGGGTACATCCTTGTCTATCCTTACAAGTCTATGCCTAATAGTCTCCTTTACTACCTTGCGCATATCTGTTTGCTCAGACTCCTCTGGCATCTCTGGATAGATAGCCATTACCAGCTTCTCTGCATAAGGATGGAGGACTATTATCTCGTACCAGTAGCGCCTAATGATCCCGAAGGCTTCCTGGGTTACAACCTTAGCGAGTATAGACAGGTTCTCTAGGTCTGGGTACTCATTGCCGTGCTCAAAGTGCCTACAAGCTACAAGCACAGTGGGTGTGTATGTGTCAAAGGCGCTCCTAGCTACTCCAGCAAAGAATACTGTGTCCCCCCTGCAATGGTCTGGGAAGAACAGGTTCCATAGAGAGATGCTTACCCTAAGCTTATCTGGGTTAGCTGGGCCAAGTACTATGAGCCTCTCCTTCAGTGATTGTCTCTGGTTTATTGCTTCAAGCAAGTACTCGTAGTTCTCGCTGAGACTCGGGGTAACCAGGTCTGAGCATCTATTGACGATGTCTATTATCTCTGCTTGCTCCATGAGTATGTCGCACCTCAGTTGTTAAAACTAGTGGCTTATCCGAGTGTTTTAACGGTGCACTCTCGTGGCTGGGGAACGTGTGGAAGAGAATGCCTGGGGTAGCTGGGTTGTTAGGGAGGGGAAGCCCCAGGATATTGAGCCTCTCAGGGACTATGAGTCTATTATAACTGACCTATTGGTTCTCGCTGCTTGGTGCCTTAGGGGTAAGGAGCGCGTATTCGTTGATGTCGGGGCAAATGTTGGTAGATATGTTGTGCCAGCGGCCAAGGTCTATAGCAAGGTGTATGCCGTTGAGCCAGACCCAGACAACCTTGAAGCGCTCTACAGGAACATTGAGCTAAACAGTGTCTCTGATAGAGTGGTGGTTGTGCCAAAGGCCCTGGGCTCGGCTCCTGGCAGAGCGAGGCTTGCTCAGAGCGGGGCTCAGAGCAGGATAGCTGATGAAGGCGTGGAAGTAGATGTGGATACTCTTGACAATTGTTGCCCAGGTGCTAAAGTGGTCAAGATAGATGTTGAGGGCTACGAGCTAGAGGTGGTCAAGGGAGCCCTGAGGACAATTGAGGAGAATAAACCAATACTTATCATAGAGCACCACGAATACGTCTTCGGGTTGAAGCCTACCTGGCACCCAGAGATAGCACGGATACTGAGAGACAAAGGCTACGTGGCTATTCGTGTAAGGTATCCACACTTCCTCTACATTCATAGAGACGTGTTTGAGAAGTGCTGCGCACTAGTGAGGCACGGCATAGGCAGTCACATATTCCACGAGAAGATACTCCCAAACATAGTCTCTGGCAAGCCCTGGTACTATGGGCTAAGCGGGACATGGTGGTATGGCATGGATATACCAGAGTACATAAAGTTTGCCCCTAAGAATATCGGGTGCGAGGAGGCATACAGTTTAGCTGAGGAGGAGATGGATAAAGCTGTTAGTGGAAAAGTTTTCAGGTTCTAGCTTACATGTACTTATCTATTATTTCTTTTAGTATTTTACCAATGTTCTCCCAGTTGTATATGTGCTTTATCCTATTGACGTGTTCTCTGACTCTGGCCTTGTAGTCGTCTAGGTTCTCTAGGATGTCGTGTATCTTGTCTACGGCCTTCTCGACTATCATTTCTACGCCCCTGCCGTCATGTATCGGGTTGTCCTTGAGCACGTATGGCGTTGGCCTAGAGTCTACCAGGAGCCAGTCTGGTAGGTAGTCCTCCCATGAGCCTCCCTTTGCAGCTATGACTGGTAGGCCACGTGCTAGGGCTTCTAGGCCATTCATCTCGAAGCCTCCGCCACGAGTAGCTAGTATGTAGATGTCGCAGGCATCGTAGAGAGCCATTTTCTGCTCCTCTGTGAGCCATCCATAGACGTGTATAGCTCCTAGTGTTCTCAGAACCTGTGCTACTCTTCCATCAGCAGTCTTGGTTTTTAGGACAAGCTTTACATCCTTGCGCTCCTTTATCAATCTTTTGTATATCTCAATAACGAGATCAGCCCCTTTCCTATAGTCTGAGTGCCACAGGAAGTAGAGGATGTACTTGTACTTACGCCTATCCTTTATCAGTAAGAGGTCCTGGAAGTACTTCTCAGCAATGCTGGGTTTCTCGTACCATTCCCAGTCAAGACCGTGCGGCACAACGTAGACTGGTACCTTTACCCCACTACGGACGTATGCTTTCCGCGAGAAACTGCTGGGAACAATCATTGCATTAGCGTAATCAGTCATTGATACAGCTAGGTTGCTTATGTGGTCACTATCAGCCACATCCACACCTATTATAGCCTTGTAAAGATGCAGCTTCCTCGATATGAACCTAGAGCTCCTACTCATTATGAAGAAGAATGGGTGCAGAAAGACAATTGGTCTACTCATCGGCATTATGTGGGGAAATGCTAGTTCATCTATGCGCTCTACCTTGTATCGTTTCTTCAGCTTCTCTATATGCTTCTCAGCGATAAGGGTGAAAGATACCCTATGCCACATCGGATAGACATAGAATATATATGGTGACATGGCATAGCCCAATATAACAGGTTAAAATAGATTAGTAAAAAGAATGAAGGGGTTATTCCTCAAAAGCTATGTATATAGTTGCTTGGCCCAAGCTCTTCACATAAATATTCTTAGGATTCTGCACCTCAAAGACATCCAGGTCTCCTGGCTCCAGGACATAGTCTTGTTTATCATTGCTGCCGAGATAGATTATGCTCGGGCTATCCCTCGGGACTTTGACATGTATCCGCTTAACAACCATGTCTACATCGCTGAGGGGTATTGGTGTAGTACTGACGCTGAGCACCTTCGTATCAATTATGGATGGCCTGGAGGTATTGCTGCTTATCTGGTCTATTTCATCCTTGGCTGGGCCCTCAAAGTACATCACAGTTACTGGGTCTCCGTCCTTGAGCACTTGCTTACCCTGCACATACATGTTGTCACTAATATAGCCATAGTGTGCATAGATTGTTTTCCACTGTCTATCCTGCTCCCCTAGATTGTAGCGATTGTCTTGGGCTGGGGCTACATCAGTGTTCAGGTTTGTGAGGTCAGTGGCTCCTACTTTTTCATCAACGTACTGTTTAAGTAGGTCTAGACCATCAACTACTCTATTCCATTCATCTGGGTAGAGAACCTCTACTCCTTTATGTCTTAGACCTAGCCAGCTCATACCTGGCTCTCCTAGTTATAGTTTTCCTCGTGTAGGTATCTTATAGCTTAAATCCCCTCTTCGTGTGTACACTCTGTACTAGAGGTGGTACAGATGGCTCTTGTACATGAGGCGCACTACGCTGGTGTCTATTATCCACGTGAGCCTAGTCTCCTTAGAAGCGAAGTAGGCTTAGCACTTGCCAGGAACCATGAGACTACTTCTTATACAAAGATAGGGGTAGTGGTGGCGCCTCATGGGCCTTACAGGGTGGCTGTAGATATTTATGCCAAGGCTTATGCTGCGCTGCTGGGGCTTAGGGATATTGACACAGTTATAATTATTTCGCCAGACCACCTGGCTGTGGGTAGAACCATATCTATTGATAACTATGATGTGTGGAAGCTACCTATCGGATACATTTACGTTGATAAGGAGTTTGCAAAACTAGTGGCTGCCGCTGGTGGCTTCGAGCTAGACGGGCACGCAGTAGACCAGGAGCATGGCGTGGAGAACCAGATACCCTGGATGGTCAGTGTCTTTGGGTATAGGGCCAGGATAGTGCCAATAACTATAACGTATGCTGAGAGAGAGAACTTGGAGAAGCTAGCGGCATCTATCCTCTTCGCTGCAAGGCACCTGAATAGACGCATAGCCGTAGTGGCTACCACCGATATGACTCACTTCGGTGACCCAGAGACCACTATGGAGCAGGACATGAGGGCAGTCGATTACATTAGTAAGCTTAATCATGATGGTTTCCTTAACTATGCTAGTGAGAGCAAGCTGAGCTGGTGCGGGGTACCCGTAGTAGCAACAGCTATAATGCTAGCTAAGAAGCTAGGGGCAAGAGAAGCTAGGCTAGTAGCGTATGCTGCTCATAGGATAAGGCTCGGGGAAGCGGAAAAAATGAGTAGTTATGGAGCGATAGTTTTTTATTAGGGTGCTTAGCGCCTGCGCTGTAGCTCCTTAAGAGGCTTGGGGCCAGTCACGTGTTTTTTCGCTTGCTTTGCCTGAGCCGTTCTCGGAGCAGTCCTGGGTGGTGTAGCTGGTGCTGGTGGTGGAGGAGGCATCTTTGCCCCTTCTGCTAGGTTTGTTAGGCTCTCAGCTACTTTGCGTAGCTCTTCTAGGTCCTTAGCTATGCTCTTCCTTGCCTCCTCTATCATTTTTGCTAGCTCATCCATGCTCTTCTTGACATCGTTTATTAGCTTGTCTATATCTGGGGGTGTGGCCTCACTCATGGAGTGTTCTCCTCCAGTTTATTTCTTACCATGTTCTGGAACGGAAAAACGCTGTGCCTAGAGCCCGAAGTATCCTTGACGCATCATCTCTCTGTAGACGTAGCGTACTCTGCGCCTCTGGGCTAGCCAGATGTAGAACTGTATCTCATAGTCATCGAGTCCCCAGTCCTTGAGTGCCTCTAGCTCGTTCTTCAGCTCCTCATCGGTCATTAATCCGTTAGCGTAGTCGTTTATGAGCTCTGTTATGTAGCGCCTTACTTCATCATAGACTGGTCTTACCCTGATGTACTCCTCCCACATCTTCTTGAGGAACTCCTTGGTCTGCGGGTCTACTGGCAGAGCGTCTATCATCTTGTAGACCTGTGCTAGTGCCAGCCTCCTGGCCCTCGGGCTGTACTCTGCCATGCTGACCAGCTGTCTCGGTGTGCCTACTAGCTCCCTGTAAGCCCTTAGTGCCGCTCTGAGCTGGCTACCGTAGACCACTAGAGCTATCTCCTCGGACTCGAGTCCGTAGCGTATGAACTGGCGCAGCGCCTTCTCCATGTCCTCTAGTTTTACCGCGAAGTACTCGTAGAGGCTCCTTATGTCCCGTATTACTTCTCTTACCTCGCTGCTGAGCGGGCGCAGGTGCACGTACTGTATCCAGAGAGGCCACCACTCCTTAGGCACATGGCGCTTCACTAGTACCTCTTGTATGAAGGCCCTGGCCGCTGGCACGTACTCAGCTATTGTTGCTAGCTGGCTCGGGGTAGGTATGTACTCCCTTGCATCGGTTATCGCTGCTTCGAGATCAGCTATTTTCTCTAAGACCTGTATCTCTATCGGTGTGAAGCCCCAGTTCCTCAGGCTCTCTATGAATTTCTTTACCTCGTCTCTACCTATTATCCCGTACCTCATAGCCCTTATGTACGCTGATAACAATCTCCTAAAGTCGCTCTTTAGTGGCCTTACACGGATGTATTCTAGCCAGATGCTCTGCCACTCTGGCGGTACGTGGCGCTGCTCAAATACCTCCTTGATAAGGTTCTCTGGGAGAACCATGTACTCTGAGAGAGTGGCCAGCATCGTTGGTGTAGGTATGTAGAGCCTGGCTGCCTCCCTTGCCTCTACTATTGCTTCCTCTAGTGCTGCTCTCCTAGACACTACCTCTATCTCCTTGGGTGTGAAGCCCCACTGTGCTAGCTCCTTCAGGAACTTCTTGAACTCATCCTCGCTGACCGCCTTGTAGCGTAGAGCTCGTATGTAAGTGCTGAGCAGTGACTTGTAGTCGCTCTTCAAGGGCTTGACGCGGATGTACTCTAGCCAGTAGGGGAGCCATTCTGGAGCTACGTGGTACTCCTCTAGGGTCTTCTTGACAAGGTCCTCTGGGAGCACTAGGTACTCTGCCAGAGACGCTATTGTCGTTGGGCTTGGTATGCGCTCCTTCTCCGCAGCCTTTAGTAGGTCTTTCTGTTGCTCCATCAACGCTATTAGGTTGTAGAGTACCCATTCCTGGGGGGCTATGCCGAATGCCTGGAACACGTTCTTAGCCTTCTCATATATCGCTAAGAGCTCCTTGGCCCTTGGGCCTAGCACGTACTCTAGCTTACCGTTCTTTATCTCGTAGCCGATGCTGTACTCTGATAGCATCTCTATCAAGCTGTCTGGCTGCATGCCCAGTGCCAGTAGCTGGTATATCCGTGTACGCACCAGTGTTAGTTCATCGCGTGTTGGCTGTCTCAGTAGGTAGAGCACCCAGTACAGGTACTCATCGCTTGGGAGGTTGAGGTGCTCTATTATACTCAGCACAGTGTCAAGCGCCTCTGGCACAACCTCTAGCATGGATGCATAGGTGACTATGCTCGGTGTGTACCAGTACACGTTGGCGTCTATGTAGAGTCTCGCTGTCTTCTCATCAAAGCCTAGGGCCATGAGCGCCCTTACTGCTTCTTCTACGCTTATCCTCCTGCTGCGCAGTTTATTGATTATTGCTCTGACGCTTATCTCCTTGTAGAACCTGAAGAGCATGAACCGTACCGCTTGCTCTATCATCGCCTTGATTCTCGGGTGCTCGTTCATTGCTTGTACTAGGTCATTGACCCATTTCTCGGCCTCTTCCTGGGTTGTGTAGCCGTATCTGAGAGCCCAGAGCACGTTCCATATAATGTACCTGGCGTAGAACCTTGTGCGCTCTACTGCCTCTATTTCTTGGAGCACGCTTGCATAGGTTCTCCAGGCCTCCCAGTAGCCCTCATCGAGCTGTAGTGCTAGTGTCTTGCCGCTTATCCTCTCCATCTCCTTTATGAAGAACTTCTCGTTGATGTTTAGGACAATGTCTGCTAGTATGGCCTTGCCCTGCTCCACGCTCACAGTGTAGAACGCTATCGCCCGTATTATTCTCCTATACGCTTCGCGGTAGATGTCAAGGGCCTTATCCATCAGTGCTCTTAGCTCTAGTAGCTTTGACTCAGCGGGGAGGAAGGCTACAGGGTACTCTATGTTCACGTTCTTCCATTTCAGGTCATTGGGGTCAAAGTACGCTGTCTTGAACACTACTGTGAAGAAACCAGCAAGTAGCTTGTTCAGTGTATCTAGTGGCCACAGGCCCTCACGGAACAGGTTAATGAAGCCTGTTCGTAGTAGCGTGCGCTCCTCACTGAGAGCGTTAATGGTCTCTGCAACGGTTACCCAGGGCACCCAGTATGGGTGTAGACCAGTTGCTTGTAGTGCTCTCGCAAATTGTTGTACATCGAATATTACTTGTGGCTTGCTAAGGTACTGGTTATAGAGCTTGGTCATTGGTTTGGCACTGGTGGTCTGACCCTCTACTAGGAGTGATGTAGTTATCTTCTCTATTGTATCTGTTGTGGTGATGCCATAGGAGCCCCAGTAGTCAAACATTCCCCAGCGCGTCATCCATCTGAGATCAATCTTGCCTGGAATGTCTGCTATTAGATCCATTATTATGGCGTTATCGGTTGGCCAGCCAGACTTCCAGGGTATTCTTGCATAGTCGTGCCACTTCATGTACTGCTTCATTATCTCGAAGAGCTGGTCTGCTGCGAAGTTGAGCTTCTTAGGAGCTATTGGTTTCGGTGGCTGGCCTTTCTTGAAGAAGAGCTGGATTATTGATTGGTCATAGCTCTCATCTGGGTTCCATAGTTCTCCTGCCACGCCTCTCCAGAAGAATGATGCTAGCTTCTCTGGGCTGGGGTACCTGAAGTGTAGCAGGTAGAACATGAATGCCACGTCTGGTGTGAAGCCATGCATGCCCATTACTGCTGCGAAGTCCCTTGGGTTAAGTATGATGTCTCGTATCATCATGTGTGCTAGCTCGCTCGGTGTAGGTATCTCTGCTACAAGGCTTACTGGGAAGACTCGTGGCTGGCCAAACCTATCTGTTATCACTATTGCTTTTAGCTTGTCATCGTAGAAGGGGCCTAGTCCCTGGTATATCTTCAACAGGTCCTCTGGCAACGGGTACAGGTAGTCTATGAATCTCTGGCTTATACCACCCATTCTTAGCTGCTCGACGTATATCCTGTAGTACTCGCTTGCAAGCGGTGTAGTGAGGTGTCTGCGCAGGCTCCTCATGGTCTGCTCCATTGGTGGTAGCTCTATTGTCAGGTAGTTTGTGAGCCAGTAGCGGGTAATCGCTCGGGTTGGCTCAGCCCACCATATCATGTTGCCTATCATAATGTATCTCGCAACATCGGGGAATATCCTCTCCATGAACCCTGTTAGCTCTTGTATGGCTTCGCCAAGGTTTACCTCTACATCGCTCTCCCCGCCAACGCCTATTCCTAGTGGTCGTAGGAGGGCGCTGAGCTTGATGCGTACACCCTTGAGTACCCGTGCTAGTGCCCTGAAACCGCTTGTGAACAACATGCCCATTGCTGAGCCTAGTACTGCTAGGTTCATTACACCATACATTGTTGATACTGGGTCCTGCATCACTAGCGGCATCACTTTCTTTGCTTCCTTAACTATGTACTCGAAGAGCTTACCAACGAGCATCACTGGCAGTGTGAATGGGCCAGCAAAGCTGAGAACCATTCCTACCTTGTCCTTGCCCAGGACTTTCGCCAATAGTGCTCCAGCTAGCCCCCCAACCTCGTATGGCAAGATGTCTGACATGAAGTCGCGTATCTTGCCTAGGAGCGTCTTAGCTATGTCTATCGCTATGCCTACACCGCTGAGGACTAGGCCTGATACGTACTCGAAGGCGTCTCGCAAAGCGTTGAAGACTGGCTTGCCTATCTTCTTGAAGGCGTTTACCGTGACCTCCCCTATCTTTGCCAGTACTTCTCCCAGCTTCTCCCACAGGTCTCCCAAGAGGTGGATGAATGGTGTGAATACGTGCTTCATTAACCAGTCCTTGGCCCCGAGTGTCTTGTCCCATAGCCACTCCAGGAACCCAAGTATCTTGCCCTTGGGGTCCTTGGCGAATTCCTGGAGCTGGTCGTAGAGCCACTTGAAGAAGTCCCCGATTTTCACTAACCCAGTCTTCACGTTGTCTGGCAGCTTCTCCCACAACCACTCCCCCAGCTTCTCCAATCCCTCATAGATTCTCTCCCCAAGTGGTTTGAACGCGTGTTCCCAGAGCCACTCAAGTGCTCCCTTAAGGGCTCCAAGTGGGTCCTTGAAGAACCCCACTATGGCATCCTTAATGGCTACTATCGCGTCCTTGATGTCTGGCAGATGCTCTATGAACCACTTGACACCAGAGCTTATAGCATCGTAGAGCTTTACTATAGTATCCTTCACTCCTACCAGGAAGTCCTTAACGATGTCTGGGAGATGCTCCCATATTATCTGCCCAAGCTTCTCAAGACCACCAACAATAGTTTCTCCGAGGGGCTTGAAGGCGTGCTCCCAGAGCCATTCCAGTACACTCTTGAACGTGCCCAGTGGGTCTTCTACAAGCTTCTTGATGCCCTCATAGACCATCTTGGCAGCGTCTACTATCTTCTTGCCAGCCTCCTCAATGATACCTGCTGCTCTACGAATGTAGTCTGGTATGTGCGTGAAGAAGTCAATGGCTTTACTGAAGAAATTCTTTACAAAGTCTGGTATATGTTCCCATATCCACTCTCCAATCCGTCTAAGACCATCCACGATTGGCTTAGCTATGTGCTCGTAGAACCAGTGCGGGAACCACTCTGGGAACTTCATAATAGCGTTCACGAAGCCCATCAAGTAGTCTCCAACAGTCTTGACAGCGTTAGCAACGTTCTCGAAGAATCCTTTCACGCTATCTGGCATTAGGTACCAAATGATCTTGGCTAGTCCAAGCATTGTTAGTCCTAGTATCCTTGGATAGGCCTTTATCGCGTCTAGTGGGGACTGTATGCTTGCTATTGTAGCCTCTAGTGCTTGGTAGACATCAGGTGCTGCTCTTCTCAATAGGTTACCGAGCGCTGATACAAGCCTAACTGGGTTGAAGAAATCAGCTATGCTACTAGCTATGTCTTTTATGCGCTTACCTAGGTCCTCGAAGACATTGCTTATCTTGCCCCATATAGTTGTTATTGAATCTACTATTTTGTCTATTACTGGTCTTATTGCCTTATCGAAGAGTGAGCTAAGGGCCTTCTCTATCTTATCTACTGCTTTCTCCACAGCAGATACTATTGTATCTGCTAGCTTTGCCAGCCTAGATACTATCTCATCCAATATCTTTGATAATGATGAGCGCACATTAGCTACTATATTGGCTATCGCCCTGCCTATATCACGTAGCTTATCGGCTATAGCGGATGCTATCTTGAGTACCGAGTCAAGCACCTTTGATAATGATGTCTTCAGTGATGATAGAGCTGATGATATTGTATCCTCCAATACGCTACCGATTGATTTTATCTTATCTATGAGCGCTGATGCTATGTCTCCTAGCTTGCTGCCAATTTTAGACAACATATCCTCTATTGATGATGCTGCTTTTGACAATAGCTCGGCAAACTTGGAGCCGATGTCCTTTATCCTATCTAGTATCGCTGAGAAGGCGTCCTCAAGCTTACTGGTTATAGTAGATACTATGTCTGCTAGCTTTGACGCTATTGTAGACGCTATATCGCTTAGCTTACTGCCTACTTCACCTAAAGCCTTTATAAGTGATGACGCTGCGTCCTCTAGCTTATCCATTACCGCTGTTACTGCTTGCTTGAGCGCGCTCCCAGCCCTTGATACAATATCCTCTATAGCTGAGCCAATCTTTGATACCGATTCAAGTATCTTTGAGAGAGCTTGCTGAGTTGTACTAGCTAGGTCTGATAACAGCTTCTGTATTGCTGACCCAGCACTTGATAATAGATCAGATAGCTTGCTACTAATCTCGCTTAGTGCGCTAGTTACCGCTGATGCTGCGTCCTCTAGCTTACTTGCAATAGTACTCACAGCATTACTTATACTATTTATAAGACTATTCACTGCTGAGCTAACAGTATCAACCATGCTTGATACTATTGATTTCAACGAGTCACTTACAGATGATAGAACGTCTCCTAGCTTGCTACCAATCTCGCTTATCTTATCACTCAACGTAGATAGTAATGATGATGCTGAGTCAGCTAGTGTGTCAAAAATTGATGTAACGGCTGACTCAACGGTATCTAGAATTGAAGAGAGAGAATCGCCCACATTGCTTACTACGTCCTTTATCTTGTCAGCTATCTTTGAGAATGCCTGGTATATGTCATCTATTAGCTCGCTGACCAGGTTACCAAGTTCTGGTAGGACGTTCTGCACCCATTGTAGCGCATCGAGTATTGGCTGCACTACTACCTTGTCTATTGCATCCTTTATTGCTGATATTGCGCTTGTTAAGTAGTTCATAGCTGAGCTAAGTGTGTCGTAGAGTGCGCTGATAGCGCTACTGATACTGTTAAGTACAGGTGCTATCACGTTGTCATAGAACTTTGCCCAGGCCGATGTAACGGCATTGATTATCGTATCTACGAACTTCTTCAATACGTCGTAGAGCCAGTCCTTTAGCTGGCCTATTGGGTCTGTTATGCCTGCTACCGCGCTGGCTATGGCGTCTAGGCTCAACGTGTCAAGCATATCTATGGTCATTACTTGTACTTGTTGCTGCTCCTGGCTAGATACTAGTATGTCTGCTAGCTGGTCAGCGAGCCACTCTATATCATCCCTGCTATAGTTGAAGCTGTAATTGTCACGGGACACTGGCTACACCCCCTACTATTTCTCTTGTATAGTCATCTCCGTAGATAAACCTCATTAGCCTTAACTTAGTGACCTCTGCTAAGAGCTTTGCCTTTAGCTGCTCAGTGTTCTCCACTGTTAGGTTGAAGACGCGGGTGCGTACTGGCCCACACTCTATCTTTATTGAAACAGTGTACTCTGTGCCCCAGGGAGCATCATGCTTTAGGACTTCAAGAATGTGGGCTAGGCAGCTATCAACCTCAATGACTAGTGGAGGTAATTGTATCTGCTCGCGGATAGTCTCCGCGCTGGGCAACAGGTTTTCCCGAATAGAACTAGTTGTGTGAAAAAGTATAAGTTAAGATGTGTATGATGGATATTTACTGCTGTACAGGTGTTAGTTCTTTCCTCATCTCCATGAGCTTCTTTAGGGAGACTACTAGTTCTCTGCTCTTCTCTACTAGTGGTCTTAGACCTGGGCACCTGCCTAACTGGCTATAGTCTAGAGTGGCTAGCTCAAAGCCTACCTCCTGGGCCTTTGCTATTATGTCTCCTATGATCTCGGCTAGTTTCTCGCGCACTATGTCTTGCTGCGTCTTTTGCTGTGCTGGCTGGAGTGCTATTCCTGGTGCTACTTGAGCTTGGCTAATCGGTACCTGGTTTCCTTGACCCGTGTTCCCAGTTTGAGTTTGATTCTCCGCCATTCGGGAAGCCACCTCTTGAGCCGCTCATATATTGCTTCTAATAGTTCACTATTTAAGCCCTGTGACGCCCAGTGCTGCTTCCACCACTCCACTAGCTCTTGCTCGGTCATTGCCTTGAACGCTTCATAGCCCCATCTGTGACGCTTAGCTGGTAAGCTAACTAGTTGAAGAGCAGCGCTCTTATACATTCTTATCTTTATTGGATTAGTCTCGTATTGACGTATTAGTGGATCAACTATTCTCTCTATCTGGTATCTTATTAGTTGTAGAGACATGTACTGGTCTGCTCTCTCGCTTCTACGATAGTCTTGTTGCTCATCAGGACGGTTGTAGTTGCCGAATGTGAATGGGTTCCAGCTCATCTTGTGAATGAGCTTTGTTCCGCGCTCGTACACGTACCTTGTTACTGGGAGTAATTGCTCGGGTAGAATTGGTTTCTTAATCACGCTCTTTGGTGGTAATAGGAATCCGTATCCTAGCGGCACTACTCCGAGCACTAGGCCAAGTTGGGCATGGTCAAGCGTATTGCCTAGCCATGTTACTAGTTCTAGGAAGTAGTTTACCATCTTGAACTCTGCTTCTTCCTCTGGCTCGGGCTTAATCTTCTTGCCGAGATAGCTTCTCCCCAGAACCCCGTAGCCGAGAACCATTGCGCTTGGCTGCGCGAATATGACCTGGCTTATCTTATTGAACAATAGTTCCTTGAACCCATCGCTAAGCTTTAGTACCTGTGCCATACGATCGTGGTCATCTCTTAGCTGTTTTAGTGTGTATCTCTCAACCCATAACTTAAAGAACGTTGATCTAATGGCTTCACGTACCACTGGGGGGTCATAATAGCTTCTATTAAACCTTGTTACACCATATACTCCTTTCCTCAATCTAGAGTTAAATATTTGATCTTGATATTCTTCCTTTACGTTTTCACGTATAAGCTTCTCAATATCATAGAGAAATTCATATATGTCACTCCAATCAATGCTCTTTATCTCTGCGAGTATTCCTTGCAAGATCTCATCTGTATCAGGCAGATCTACATCAAAATCCCAGTTCACGGGTATAATCTCATACGGATCTATGTCAAAGGCTAAGCTAAAAGCAAGACCAGCATAGGTGAACTCTGGTATCATTAGCCACACGTACCAGGGTAGGAATCCCTCAATATCCATGCCCCTTAGCCAGTTAGCGAAAAGTGCATCAGATGAGAGTACCTTTGCGTGGTACTTCTGCTTCTGCCTACGCAGCTCCTTGATAAGCGTGTCAAAGTCTAGTGGATTCCTAGCCATAGCGGGTATCCCAGTATAAAAAAGAGCGTGGGCGGGAGTAGTTAGGCTATCTCCTCTACAACCACTATGTCTTGGAAGAACTTGGCATATACTTTTTCAGCGTCAAAGTTCTTGGCGTGCTCACGTACCTTTCTCGATAACTCGTTGTACCTGTCCTTCTGGTTCACCGATATGTCGTGTGCTTTGAGTATCGCTTTTGCGAAATCATCTGGCTTGTAGAGGTGCAGCTCGTACTCAATACCCTCCCCCATAGGGTCGTAGACAATATCAATGAATGGCACCATTATGTTCTCTGGGTGACTGTGCTCGGTCAGTGGAGGATACTGTAGATGGATGCATGGAGTGCCTACTGCCTGGGCCTCGGCAATTGGCAATCCATAGCCCTCTGCTAGGCTTGGCTGCACATACCACTCAGCGGCTGCTAGCAGTGATAGTACCTCTAGGCGGCTTAGCTGACCAAAGCGCGTGTCTACGTATGTGTTTCGTAAACCATCGTAGAAGCTTGCAGCCTCTGGCTGAGTGAGTATATAGAACTTGCAGTCCTCGCACTCATTGACAACCATTCCTATGACTGAGGCGTAGAGGTCATGTCCCTTGCGCTTGTGAGCGCTGGCGACTGTCACGAATATTGTGCCAGCTCCGAGCCTTGACTCTAGGTACTTCCTAGCCTGCTGCTTGAACTGTATTGCTTGCTCGGCCTCGCTCATCACTATGCCGTGTGGTACTACATCTGCTACTGCCAGGCCAGCCTCCTCCAGCTTCTCCTTGGTATAGTTGCTGTTAGCTATGAATGTGAGGTCGCGCTTCATCCACAGAGATACGTAGCGCTTAGGGAGCCTCCCCTCGGTAGTAGTATATACCCATGTTGGTATGTTTGACGCGTTGTATTCTCTTGCCGCCATGAACCAGCTCCTACTGAGCAACGGGTTCATTGTCATCACTATGATTGCTAGCTTGGCCAGGTTCTTCAGGTCAATAGGTGATGGCGCGTACTCAAGTATTATTGGCGTGAAGTTATGCTTTCTTGCTGCATGAGCTATGCTCCTAGCCACTTCCTTGAGTGATGTAGCCCTAGAGGTTATGATTGCTAGTTTCACGTCTTTTCACCGCTTCTATGTCTAGGGAGTAGCTTATCCACTTATAAGATGAGATACCTAACACGTTATAACACCGTGTACTCGTACTAATCCTATACGTGGTGAGACACCGTATGGGGAAAGTAAAGGACTGTATCCTAAACGCGTTGCAAAAGGGTGACTCAAGGGTACTTTTAACAACTGTTACAAAGATAGGCAAGAGCGGTAAATCAAGCAAGGTCATACTGCCCTGGTTCCTTACAGGTAAGATTGGTAGGAAGATATACGTAGATGATGGGGATGATCTCGTTATAATAGTGCTTGTTAGTAAGAAGCAGATAAAGGGTGACCCATTGATGCTGATAAGGAGGAAGCGTAGACAGCCAAGACTAGAGGTAGTGTTTGACCCAGAGAAGGGTGATGAATACTATAAATTGGTGCGTGAGAAGGACATAATGGAGGAAGTGAACGATGAGTGAAAAAACCAATTAATTTGGGCTGAGGGGATTTGCCTAGCGTTAGTATGGCGCTACCCAGCCAGTGACCACGTTTATTATCTCGTCGCAGATTGCTGGGTCTAGGTCGTAGGCGCTTACGTAGTAGCTCTTGAGGGCGGTGGCTATCTTCTTGGCAGCGTCGCCCTTCTGGCGGAACATGTGCCTGGCCAGTGCTAGTGCGAATGCTAGGTATGTGGCTCTGAGGCCGCCAGTTACACCGTATTGGTCGAGTATCGGCCTTACTAGGTCCCTTATGGTGCCAACCGTTATTAGTCCTTCCTGGGCTCTCTCTAGAGCGAGGTCGCGTATATCGGTGAACCTAGTGCCAATTACTGTTGGGTTGAACTTTGCCTGGTACTTTTTGAACATGTCTAGGCCTGCTCTATATAGGGTCATGCCTACTCCACCTCATGGGCTTGGGCTGGTTCTCTCCAGTCTGAATTGGTTTTTTCAGGAACTTCCCAATATGCATTACTCAAATGAAAAAAATGGGGGTTTTGATTAAATGGTTAAGGATGTAATTGATTCAAAAAATGAGAAATTTTATGGAAAAGAATCTTCAAATCCTAGTGAAAATCTGTATGACTATGAGAAACGTTTCTTGAGATCACTTGTGATGCGTGGCATTGATAACATTGTAATGCGGTGGTTGGAGACCATTAGTAGGTTTGCGCAGTATAAGATGAGAGAGCTTGCGGGTAGGGGTATTGAGGTTAATTATGATGTTGGTATTCAGCGTGATAGGGTTGGTGGTAGGGAGGCTTGGAGGCTTGTTGTCGAGGTTACTGTGCCTGAGTGGTTTATCGAGGACATTATTGAGAGGAAGAAGTACTTTGTGAAGATGCTTAGGAAGATGGAGTACAATATACGGAGGGCGGAGAGGACTATGTATCAGTGGCCCCAGGCGGAGCTACAGGCTACGGCGGAGCACGTTGCCAACATGATTATACAGGAGGCGGAGAGAGAAGAGGAGAAAGAGGAGCTGGAGAAGGAGGAAACCTCTAAGACCCAGAGCGATGTAGAAGTAGAAGTGGAGATAGAGGGCCTGGAAGAGGTTGAGTAATCCTTGGCCACGCCTCCTTACAAGGTTATCGAGATACGGCTACCCATAAAGGTGTACAACGCTTTAGAGGATGCCGAGCACAGGCTAGGGATAAGGAAAGAGGACCTTATATCCAGGGCTATACTAAAAGTACTAGAGGAACTGGGGGTGGAAATCTAAGGTGCCTACGGTTCAACAGGTTATTTTGAACCTTATAAGTGGCATTGATGACCCCGTGATAAGGGTAGAGGTTTCCAAGACACTTATGTTCCTATACAATGTCTACGCTAGCGGTAAGGTAAGCGAATCCGAGGTAAAGAAGAGCGTAGAGGAAGTAGTTAGGAAGGTACTGAAAGCCAAGCACCCAGAGCTTGAGCCAGAGCAGCTAAAGATGCTGGTAAAGCAGACAACCGAGGAGATAATGGAGGCCTTCAGCCTACAGAGCATATTCAGGAGAACAGCTGTTAAGGCAGGATTCTAAGGAGGGGAGAGGGGGTGGAGACCACGACACATGAGAGTTTTGTTCGTGTAAAAATGGAGGAGCGTCTGAGGTATATAAACTTTCTGCTGGTCCCTCTTCTGAGGCTACGAAACGATCCAGTGAAGACGCTGTGGGAGAAACGGATACGTGACGTTATCAAGCCAGTAGAGGTTGAGATGGAGCCAGACAAGAGCCTGGTAACGATACGTATAAACACGTTCAAGTTTGGGGCTAAGCGAAACGTCTATCTAGTAATGTATGTCAGCGCCCAGGAGAGCAAGAAGAGACCATACCAGGCAGAGACAATAGCTCAGCGAATCAATAGGAAGCTGCGCAAGATCAAGGGCGACATAGTAGTAATGGTTGTCGCTAAGAAGGGGCTAACAATAGGAGCCTACAAGACAATAAAAGAGAAGACTGAGGCAGTGGTAACCAAGAGCATAGAGGAGGCCAAGAAGAAGCTGCTCAGGTTCCTAGCTGGCAAGTGGCAAGCACTAGCCAGGGCAATAAAGGCTAGCGGTGGAAGAGTATTCGGGCCACTAGCAATGTTCATGGCCTTCCTAGCAAAGATAATGCAGAGCCTCGGAGCACACATAGAAGAAGGAGTAGTTGTGAAGCTTGTTGAGGCTGCTACTGGGGGACTCGAGGTACAGGTAGATGATATACCTCCTCCACTAGTTGAATAATTATCTAAGACCGCTCTTCTTCTACGTAGTTATTCTGAGTTTCCCCCAGCGTGGAGTATGCTTGCCAGGCACCCCTCTTCTTTAACACATGTTAGGTAATACGTCTAACCAGTGAACCACTTATTTACAAATAGTCATTCACATCCAGAGCTCATAGTAGATTCCTAAATAGCGCAATAGATTATACTTAGTTTACATTTATGTATCCACATTATTATTAATAATAACATTATTTTCTAGATTAAGTGAGCTATAGATATGCACTGCTACCCAGGGTGGCTGATGGTATATGCACTGCTATTAGATTGATTTTCTCCTAACTGGTGCTATGATATTGCTAACAGGTTCTATGTGTTAATCGTTTCTATTAGGTATATCTCTTATCTTTTAAGCTGGTTTTTCTATTCTTTTCCTAGTGAGAGGGAGTTAGAGGAGGTATATGCACTGCGTTTTGTGTATGATTTATTGTCGCAATTATTCAAGTAAAGCTTTACAATTGTAAAATGGTTTTTCAGATTGCTTCTACTCTTCTAGGTAAATGCCTAGGGAGAGGAGAGAGTTTGCAATTAGGCTGGTTTGCGGCTGGCTGGTCTCTTACTAGTCTATTGGTCTTCTCCTCTGTGGGGGGTGCGGGGGGCTGGTAGCCGCCTAGGTCTTTTTAGTATATGTGTATGCTATTTCTTTGTCTGGGTACACGTTATGCGTGGCGGTGCTGAGGCCCGTCGACGGGGAAAGGCTGTAGAGCTCCAGCTACTCCACCGTCTTAGGAGGCTTGGTTGGAGCGTGCTAAGGGCTCCTGGGAGCGGGGCCAGGTACGCCGCGCCAGTCCCCGACATAGTGGCTCTGAAGAAGGGAATGGCCCTCGTATTCGAGGTCAAGCTCAGAGATAAGCCAAGATCAATCTACATAGAGGAGCCGAAGTACCTCGGGATAAAGGAGTACGCTGAGAACGCGGGTGCCCAGGCCTACCTAGCCGTCAAGATAAAGGGGGAGCAGGACTTCAGAGTAGTTCCCTGGTACCGTGCAGAGAGAGTAGAGCTAAGGAACGGGGTATGGTACGTCTTCTACAAAGAGGTACTAGACAATGCTATAACTCTTTCGCAGCTACTGGTAATGCTGGAGCGGAGGCAAGACTAGTAAAACTACTCTGCTAAAAATATAGTGGGGGCGGGAATGGTAGAAAATGGTAAAGATAGGACCAGAGCAGAAATATACGAAGCAATTACTGAGCTAAGAGAACGGGTAAGCAGGTTGGAGGAACGAGTAGACCTCCTAACAAAAGAGGTCGAGAGCATAAATAAGCTGGAGCAAAGAGTGGCACGGATAGACCAGAAGCTCGACGACGTAGACAACAAGCTTGAGTCATTCATAGAGATGTACACTAGGCAGCTTGCCTCTAATCACCGTATGCTCAAATTCGTACTAATGCTTGTAGGTATGATTCTCTCCTTCGTAGCAGCTATGTTTGGGCTCCACTGGAAGCCACCATAACTAAATTATTTCCAGTAAGTATGCTAGACTAGTACTGGTGGTAGCCCTGACCAACATAAACCTCGAATCTATACGTAGGACACTCTGCACAGTACTAGCGTGCAACGAGTATTGCCCCAAGTGCGACTGCTCCAAGTACTGCCCAGAATGCCAACAAGAGATAGAGAAGGCTGACAAGCTAGTAGACAAGCTATTAGCGGAGCTAGATGAATGGGAGAAAAGAACACCTTGGCCAGACTAATCATAGCTATATCACTACTCGTACTCGTACTCGCAATCCTAGTCACTACTGTGCTTGCATTACTGTGGAGCAGCGACTACATATCAAATAATGCTCTCAAAAAACTAAAAGAATACAATCAAACAAATACTGGGAAAAAAACAATAAATACAATAAACTATTTTGAGAAACAAATAGAACATGGTAATAAATGGGTTAAGCTAATAGCGTGGTTTCTATTTGCATCTCTGTTTTTAACAAGCCTAGTAGCTATAATTCTACTAGTGGTGGAGACACGTGAGTGTCCCAGACGTTGTGGGTAGACTAAACATAGCTCTCACAAAGCTAGAGAAGATAAAGAAGTTCTATCTGCCACCATTCAAGCCCCCAGTCAGGCAAGTAGATGTAGACTGGATAGCCAATAGGCTTGTCAAGCTACCTAACTGGGACTGGGAGAAATGGTTCCCCCTCGATGGCAAGTACTATACCACTAGTCTTGACTGGTTCACTAAGATAGCTACATGGGACATAACAAACTATATGAAATATGTCGTGGATAGGTTTGACTGCGACAAATACTCCATGTTGTTCAAGGCACGCGTTGCCCAGTTCTTTGGAATAAACGCTGTGGCAGTGGTACTTGACTACGATGCTGGTCATAGCTATAACCTTGTCTTCCCAGAGGACATGGATGAGCCACTAATCTATGAACCACAGGGAGACAGGTTCTTCACAATAAGTCAGCGAAACACCATATTCTATACACTAGGGGACAACTACGTAGTCATACTATAGGGTGAAAAAACATGTCAGAGATAAACTGGGGCCAGGTACGACAAGCACTGGAGAAAATAAGCCTAATAGAGGCAGCGGAGCTATCCAAGGCCCTAGCAGAGCAACTATACACTAGCTGGGACACAATACTACGAGCTCTCATAAACGTGGCCAGCCAGGCACTAGAAGAGACAAGCCAGGAACAAGAAACACTAGAGGAAAAAACGGTAGTGGAGGAAACACTGACAGAGCAGGGATGAAACAATGTTTGTCCACTACCTATGGGGCATATTGATATCAATAGTAGCCCTAATATCACCAACGCTAAGTGCGCTGATGTTTGCTGGCTTCATTATCTATGAGCTTGATGAGGAGTGGCACATCAAGGACAAGAGCTACGCCGATATAAGGGAGATGCTGGTAGGGATGGGGATAGGAGTAATAATAGACATAATTATAAAAATAATAGCTAATTTGATCTAAACCCATCCTAGTTTTTCCAGCTCGTATCTCAGGTTATCGCTTAGGCAGAACCATACGTGCCTAACCCAGTGTCTTCCCTCCTTCCTCCTCTTCTCATTGCGTACTAGCCACCCGTACTGTGCCAGCTCACGTATATTTCTCTCAACAGTGTGCCACTCTAGTCTACGATAGCTCCTAGTCTTGTCGTAGAAGCCGCGTAGCCCCTTATAGGTGAAGCAGTTCTGGTTCTTGCTTCGCAGGTAGTCTGCTATCAGCTTAATGGTCTCTATCTTTGTGCCCATGAATATGTAGAGAATATTGGTCATTCCTCCAATGTCACCCCGCCCTCCTTTAGTCGAAGAAGCACTGCTGTGAACAGCTTGGATTTCGAGTCAGCTATGCTTGCTACCTCTGGCCTAGCAGTCTCCCGCTTATTCACCCGTATCCATGCCCCGCTATCAAAAGAGCCCATCCCCAGCCTCTCCAGTACCTGTAGGTGCCTCGGGTCAAGCAATGCTCCTAGGCCGTGACACTGTAGCCCTAGCCTCCTAGCCACCCCGCAGACCTGTTGAACAATGGCTACCTGGCATCGCTTGCTAGGCTTTCTTTTCATAACACAGTTGATCTTGAGTGGTGCAGCCAGGCCCATTACGTGCTCAATTGTACCCATTTCCTCAGCTACTCTAACGTAGTCTCCCACCGTGCTGCTATGAACGCTCGCGAAGCACACGTAGTCCTTGCATAGCCGCCTAGCCCTCTCATGCCTGGCAGCCAGGGACGTGAACCCTGGGTCACCGAGCCAGTCTGGTAGAATCACGCGTATCTCATCAGGTTTCAGCACGGAGTCAATCATCTTGATGTATCTATTGAGCCTCGCTAGCCACTTATCGAGGCTTGGCCTAGAACCAGTCTTATAGAACGCGAACATGCCATTGTCAATCAGTAATCTATACCAGTATCTCCCGTTCCTCGGTGGCTCATAGTTATTCCCGAGGCTCACTAGCTGGTACCTCCACCAGTATGGAGCACCTGGCGCATAGTACCTGAGAACCAATACTCATCGCTCCCAACTAGCTCAGTAACCTTACGAGCTTATACTGTGGCTCAAACTTGTACCTCTCAAGACTTAGCAGCATCTTAATAGCCTCTCTAACCACCTCGCTCCGCGACTTGTTAAGAATACGTGCAATAGTATCAAGCATTTCTAGATCATCTTCACGCATCTTGAAGGTTATAGGTATTAGGTCGCTCACAGTACCACCCCTAGCTATACAACGTTATCTTTCTATACTCAATCCTATTCATTGGATTCTTTACACGCATATAGAGACTGATAGCTTTCCTAATAGCCTCGCTCCGCGTAATCCCCTTCTCTTGTGCATATTCATCAAGTTCTTTGAGTAGGTATTCCTCCATCTTTACAGTTACAACCCTCATACATAACCCACCCCACGTGCCAGCGGTAATACTATTACCACCCACGACAGGTTAGAAAAGCATTAGCCCTCATCACTCCTTCATCTTATAGCTACTCGATGAATACTCTACAAGTGTACCTGTGGGCGGTACAGCTATGCGCTTCTTCTTCATAGCTGCTGCCGAGACACGTTACATAGAGGAAGTCTTTAGAGCCGTCTCAGAACTCAATGATAAGCTGAGCAAGGAGCGGAGACTAAGCATCGGGGTGCTTATCAGGTTCTCTAAGTGGAAGCGCGTCTGCCTCCCATGCAAACTTGCTGAGAAGTACAATACCCCGCTCTTCGTGGATAACGGTGCGTTCACCTATCTCTCAGCCAGCGCTTTGGAGCAAGAGTACCTTGATGAACACGTGATAAAGAAGTGGCTAGCTGATTACTCTAGGTGGATAAACACTTGGCATAACTACGTAACAGTAGCAGCAATGCCAGATGTACCTGTACACGGGAGAGAGTTTCTACCTAGGTCTCTAAGGGCCCATAGGATATGGTTCACGGCTCAGCTACACAAGCTCTTCGCGAAGATGGTGCGCCAAGCACTACACAAGATGATAGTTGTTCTCCAGGGCTACACGTTGAGAGAGTACTATGACTCGCTTAGGCTCCACATGGAGAACTACGATGTACTCGGAGAAACCTTGTCATTTAATCCAGATAAGGACCCTTATGGTGGAGTCTTTGGTGTGGGAAGCGTATGCGTAAGAAAACCATCATCTAAGGGCAAGACAGCATTGCTAGCAGATGGCAAGGCAGCGGGCACACTAAGGGACTTTATGAAAGAGTTTCTCGGGTTCCAGTGGCCAGGTGGCCTAAACGGTTTCCACTTCTTCGGCCTCCACACCGAGGCCGTGAGAATGTTCTCAACCCATCCACTATACTATGCAAGTGACACAGGCGCGCACGGGCTCAATTTCAGGTACAAGTGGAGAACACAGCTAGGCTGCCAGCGACTAGACGCTGAGTGCTACCGAAGATCAGTAGAGAACCAGATAAGGCTGAGCCTCAGCCCTTATCTGTCCCAGCCATTACTATAACCTGTACACACGAGGTGACAAGTTCTTGGTAAGGATTCTCGCAGACATTCTTGACAAACATGGATGCACAACACTCTATACACTAGGAGAAGGACTTGTAGCAGCAGACATATTCAGATGCGGAAACATAATAGTAATACGCCTAATCATGGGAGTAGAGACAAGAATCCTAGCAATACACGGCAAGCTACTATTCAACAAGTACTTCATAGTAGGAGAATGGGAGCGAGAACAGCAGGTCCTAGACCTTCTAGACACGGTTATCCAGGAGCTAAAGGAGAGGCCACTGGGTGCAAACAATGGTTGTGATAGAGCTAGTAGAGAAGCCTAGGCGCGACATCCAGTGCCTCTACGTCCTCTATGAGCACGGCCCAATGACGGCCAAGGAGATATGGGCAAAGATACGTGAAACATACAACGAGGAAGGCGATGAGAAGAACCAGCTAGACGCCATACGCTACACCCTGAGAAAGCTACGAATGACTGGCCACGTCAAAGTAATAGGCCTAAGAGGAAACGCAATGATATACGCCATAACCGATAAGGGCCTAAAACTACTACGCTACGAGGGACTAATATGAAGCAGCCAATAGTCCTTGAGAGACGCTTACCCAGATACGTAACAGTATTCATAACAATAGACAACGTAGAGTACAAGTGCCCCTACAGCGAGGACCCAGTAAGAGCACGGATAGAAATAACCTATGTCACACGAGGAGCACTCCTAGAGTACAGGTCACTAGAGAGATACGTACACGAGGTAGCAAAAACCAAGAAATGGCTAACCGAGGAACTGGCCGTTTACCTAGCGACAACGCTAACAAAGCTACTAGACACCTATGAAGACCTGCCGCAAGGCCTAAGCCACCACGTAAGAGTAGCAATAGAGCACCAAGAAACACCCAGCACACATATACGAGTAACAACATAGATCACACGACACATCTCGACTAGTTACTTGAATTAATCAAGATCACCAGGGTGATAGAATGCATGATTTACTTATCCTTGATCAGTTGGATGTTCAGCGTAGGGGTGGTATCTGCGCTAAGTATCCTTCTTCGTGTGTTATTCGTGACTTGCTTCGAGAAGCGGGGTTGTTGAAGCATTTGAGGCCTATAATGGTTCTTGACCTGACGTTTGGCCAGGGAGTGTTCTATGCAGCTATCAATGCAAGGGTCTATGGGTTCGATATTCAGCGCCTAGACTGGGTCACTAAGCCATACGTGTTCTACCAGAAGCCGTGCTGGGCCTATAGACGGTACCTAGACGAGATAGGCAATGTAGACGTGATTGTGATAGACCCTCCCTGGGCACAATGGGACCATAGAGGCTCACGCAGAGCCAGGAACCACTACTCAGAGGCACTCGGCAATCCAGAGGACATACTCATGTGCGGAGTAAACGCTGCCCGTGACCTCGGAAAACCACTGCTCTACCACTGGAGAGAACCACTAACCCAGTACAAGCACCTAGCTGGCCCAGTAGAGTTTAGGGGGCGCTCACGCTACATAAAACAGCCAAGGCCAAGCTACTACGGAATAATAGAGGTGCATTGACATGGCTTCACAAAAAACACTGTTTGGGGAGCGTCTCCTCGATATAACTAGTGATGTTGTAAGGGATTTTGTCAAGAGGTATGACACGCCCAGGATATACGTGTTCTTCAGTGGTGGCAAGGATAGTGCTGCTAGCCTGGCATCGGTAGTATATGCTGGAGATAGTGTGGTTAAGCGGGTACACGTTGTCTATAACACGTTGGTGGGCAACACTCATAGCATCAATGTCAAGCAGAGCAGGAAGATACTCGAGTCCCTGGGTTTCACAGAGTTCGAGACAATTGATAGCCCGCCCTACGTCAGGGTGACAGCGGCTATTCATCGCGGGGTAAGAGTGCTACACATACGTGCGAGGAGCCGTCACGGGGAAGACTTCTGGCAGAGCGTCAAGCGATGGGGAATACCTGTCAAGCTCGCGTCTGGGCACAGGTGGTGCTACAACGAGTTCAAGGAGAAGCACTGGGATAGACTCCCAGCAACCAATTCTTACCGCTACGTCGTGGTAGGCGTCAAGATAACGGATAGCCACTGGAGGCGCAAAAGGTGGCAAGGCAGCATCAATAACGTGAAGGCCTTCAGGATGAAATCACGGGGTAGAACAGACATAGCAATATCACCAATACTTAGGCTCACATCTGAGCAGGTATGGTGGCTCCTAGAAGAAGCAGGCCTCAAACAACACCTAGGGAGCTACGAGATGTGCGGAGACAGCCTAAATTGCACATTCTGCCCATTCCGCTCGACGAGCAAGCAGCTACGAGTACTAAGATGCGCACTAAGAATAGGCAATGGCCCAGAAATAGCACGGAGAGCACAACAAGCACTACAATCACTAAGGACAACTAAGGATACGCTTACGCGGAGAAAAGCAAACGAATGGCTACAACAAATACAACATGTACTATTGGAAAAATAACTTATGGATCATTATTTACACAGCCACGCTCTAACCAATGTACTACATCATCTACATGTCTATAAATCCATACATCATATATGAAAAGGAGTGAGAGAGCGCAATGAATAGGCCATGTTGCATTTGGCTAGATGGGGCGGCAAGGAAGGCTTGTAAGGTCATCAAGGCAAGGCTTCTACCGCTAGGCTATACTGTTAAGTGCAACTCTCAGATGCATGACAGAACGATGGAGCACATAGCGAGGATGTTGGGCTGTATAATCTTCAGTAGCGATAGGCACCCAGAGCCAAATGATGTACCACCAAGGGTTGCGTGGATATACCTACCACAAGACCTGATAGTAAGGAAGAACGCCCGTGACCTAGCCACATATATTATAAAACTCGCATTTGGTAAGTTTAGGATGGGTCGATGAGCCAGGCACGGCGTACCTATTTCGAGCAAGGACACCCGACACTAGACAAGCTGCGGCGAGGCCCATCATCAACATTTAAGGTGCCTGTAGAGTCATACCCTACATGGTTGCAGCCATTTTGTCAAATACACTATAATGTATAGCTTACAGGTGGCCATATTATGAGCCAGCTTACACTATCCCAGAAGCTTAGGCGGATACTTGACGAGATAGTTTACGAACTATCAAGGGTGCGTAACACATACTACAAAGGCACTCTAATCCATGACGATCCAGACACAACATTATCCATTCTAGATAAGATAGCAGAGTACAATAACACAGCCATTGAGGCCTACAAGAGGCTCGGCAAAGAGATACCCCCAGACGCTCAAGATAACTATGACAACTACACCAATCTCTATCAACAAGCAGCCACCAAACTACAGCAAGGAGACATGGTAGAATTCTGGGGCTACACGCTAGAGGCACTATACCACGAATACAACCTCCTCCAAGCACTACTAGCCATACCACTAATAACACCGTGGCTTATGTTTCATCATGACCCCCAGCATACTGGTAGGACAACAGCTACAAAAACAATCTATGTTGGTAGCTATGATACCTACGTCTATGCTCTTAATCCTGATGGTACTGTTAAGTGGCGCTACCAGACTGGTGATGTAATATGGTCTAGTCCTGCTGTTGCTGGTGATGGCACTATCTATGTTGGCAGCGTGGACAATTATCTATACGCTCTTAATCCTGATGGTTCTCTTAAGTGGCGCTACCAGACTGGTGATGTAATATACTCTAGTCCTGCTGTTGCTGGTGATGGCACTATCTATGTTGGCAGTGACGACTTTTATCTCTACGCCTTTAACCCCGATGGTTCTCTTAAGTGGCGCTATAAGACTGGTGATTGGGTGGACTCTAGTCCTGCTGTTGCTGGTGATGGCACTATCTATGTTGGTAGCTATGATACCTACGTCTATGCTCTTAATCCTGATGGTTCTCTTAAGTGGCGCTATAAGACTGGTGATTGGGTGGACTCTAGTCCTGCTATTGGTAATGATGGCACTATCTATGTTGGCAGCGTGGACAATTATCTATACGCTCTTAATCCTGATGGTTCTCTTAAGTGGCGCTATAAGACTGGTGATTGGGTGGACTCTAGTCCTGCTGTTGCTGGTGATGGCACTATCTATGTTGGCAGCGTGGACAATTATCTATACGCTCTTAATCCTGATGGTTCTCTTAAGTGGCGCTACCAGACTGGTGATGAAATATGGTCTAGTCCTGCTATTGGTAATGATGGCATTATCTACTTTGGCAGCGATGATACCTATCTCTACGCCTTTAACCCAGATGGTACTGTCAAGTGGCGCTACCAGACTGGTGATTGGGTGGAATCTAGTCCTGCTATTGGTAATGATGGCACTATCTATGTTGGCAGCTATGATACCTACGTCTATGCTCTTAATCCTGATGGTTCTCTTAAGTGGCGCTACCAGACTGGTGATGTAATATACTCTAGTCCTGCTGTTGCTGGTGATGGCACTATCTATGTTGGCAGCGTGGACAATTATCTATACGCTCTTAATCCTGATGGTTCTCTTAAGTGGCGCTACCAGACTGGCGGTGCAATATGGTCTAGTCCTGCTGTGGCTGATGTGTAATGTTTGTTGGGAATAGTTTATGCTTATTGTGATGTACTACTCTACTTGTGTTGTTTCAAACGAAGTGATATGTGTGTAGATAGTGATTACTCTAATGGTTTTTATTAGTTGTGTTTGTGTACTACTAGTTGCTTGGGTGTGGAGCACGTGCCCTACAAATGTTCTGTATGTGGAAAAACGTTTGAAGGTGGAGCACTCATAGTAGGTGGTAAGATACTTTGTCCAGACTGTGCCAGGATCTACGAGGAGATAATAGATGAGTGTCTGGCAGAAGCTTTGGAGAAGATGATAAACGGAGAAAAGGTGGTAGTAGATCAGTGTCTTGACAACCATGCTAACGATATTAGTAGGCTAGGATTTTCAAAGAGTCACTTCAAGGCTGCTATACTGTCACGGCTTGCCCGTGTACTTCCACGCCAAGTGTGATATTTCAGCCTAATATTTCATTGTATTAATTGTGTTTTTGTTGACTGGTGGAAGCTATGGTTAAGATATTAACACATTCAAGACTTTTCAAATTTGCCAGTGTACCAGATAAGGTGTATAGTGCCCTAAGGAGAGGCTTGCCAATCCACTATGTCATTGAAAGATATGGTATTAAGCCCTATGCTGCTGAGAAGTTTGATTTCAACGTGATACTTGACGAGGGAGCTTCAGCCATCTGGAGCCTCCTTACTGGCAGCACTTCTGTAACACCATTCGATAACAGCCACAGTTACATAGGTGTAGGGGATGGTACAGAACCAGAAGATCCAAGCCAGACTGGGTTGACTGGCACAAATAAATACTACAAGCTGGTAGACAGCGGATATCCAATGATTAGTGGTAGGTGTATAGTGTTCAGGGCAACATTTGACACTAACGAGGCAAACTTTTCGTGGAATGAGTGGACAATAGCTAACGGGCCTTCTGACGATGCTATAAACCTCAATCGGAAACAAGTAAGCATGGGCACCAAGCAACTTGGCGAGATATGGGTTCTAAACATAACACTCTGTATAGAGTAGGGGTAAGCCTTGAGCTACACAGTGATAGACGGTATTGTCTGCCCACCAGAACAGCCTGGAGCCATAATACTCCCAGATCATTTGAACTGTAAGAATGATGCTGCTAAGATATGTGTAGATAAGGGAAGATTGAACCTTACAGTTTCCAGCTACAATATGCTAATAATCGACATAATACCACTAATGAACCAGTTATGCAAGAAGCTCACTGGGAGGGTATAGGGTTGAATAGCCGTGCCGCAACTCTCTGAGATATACTACATGGTAGACGCGCTGATAGAAGCCAAGGAGCTGCTTTCAAATATAAGATATGTGAAGAAGGGAGACTACGTCCAATCATCAGACATAATAGCAGTCATAGATGTAGCATCATCAATCCTAACCTACATATCCCACACCTTAGACTTCCTCAAAGACATGGGAGCAGAGCTACAGCAAGCCATATACGATATGTACAACGAAGCTCAATCTATACTCTTGCAGATATCAAGGCCTAAAACAGGAGATATAGTAGAGTCAAACCAATGGAGCAAGGTAACCAAGCTACTAGCAATACTATCACAAATACTTGATAAGCTAATACCAGTAATGATTGCAATAATACAATCAGAACATGTAAGCATAACAGAACACTCAAAAACAATAATTCCCCACATTATGTCTGAGCTGGAAGTTTTAAACATAACAGAGCAGCATAGAGTAATCATTCCATTAATTATATCTGAGCAGGATGTCGTAAACATAACAGAGCAATATAATATAACAACACAATTCTTTGAACCGTGGCTTATGTTTCATCATGACCCCCAGCATACTGGTAGGACAACAGCTACAAAAACAATCTATGTCGGCAGTGATGATACCTATGTCTACGCTCTTAACCCTGATGGCACGTTGAGGTGGAGGTATCAGACTAGCAAAGCTGTGATATCTAGTCCCGCTGTTGGCTTTGATAAAACAATCTATGTTGGCAGTGACGACTTTTATCTCTACGCCTTTAACCCCGATGGTTCTCTTAAGTGGCGCTACCAGACTGGCGATGCAATATGGTCTAGTCCTGCTATTGGTAATGATGGTACAATCTACTTTGGCAGTGTAGACTATTATGTTTATGCTCTTAATCCTGATGGTTCTCTTAAGTGGCGCTACCAGACTGGTAATGTAATATGGTCTAGTCCCACTGTAACGGATAACGGTATAATCTACATTGGTAGTGATGATACCTACGTCTATGCTCTTAATCCTGATGGTTCTCTTAAGTGGCGCTACAAAACTGGCGGGGATGTGGACTCTAGTCCTGCTATTGGTAATGATGGCACTATCTACATTGGCAGCAACGACTCTTATCTCTACGCCTTTAACCCAGATGGTTCTCTTAAGTGGCGCTACCAGACTGGCGATGCAGTATATTCCAGTCCCGCTGTCAACCAGGATGGCTCCATCTACTTTGGCAGCCACGACAATTATGTCTACGCTCTTAACCCTGATGGTACGTTGAGGTGGCGCTTCAAGACTGGTGATGTAATATACTCTAGTCCTGCTGTTGATGGTGATGGCACTATCTATGTTGGCAGTGACGACTTTTATCTCTACGCCTTTAACCCCGATGGTTCTCTTAAGTGGCGTTACCAGACTGGTAATGTAATATGGTCTAGTCCTGCTGTGGCTGGTGATGGCACCATCTACTTTGGCAGCTATGATACCTATGTCTACGCTCTTAACCCTGATGGTACGTTGAGGTGGCGCTTCAAGACTGGTGATTGGGTGAACTCTAGTCCTGCTGTTGCTGATGCATAGCATCCCATTTTGGACAAGAGAAGCATTATGTACGCATAGACTTG
>Ga0256831_1000131_pt1 | contig 39670 bp, 45 predicted proteins | sample 132544metaG_FD_189087 | JGI IMG/M metagenome (GOLD analysis project Ga0256831, IMG submission 189087) | Hydrothermal vent microbial communities from Lau Basin, Pacific Ocean - 132-544 | ecosystem: Environmental > Aquatic > Marine > Hydrothermal vents | place: Pacific Ocean: Lau Basin | collected...
TACCCTGACTCTTCTCACTTTCTTTTATCTGGGATCTAAGTTTTAAACTTAACAACAGGACGTTTAAAACATTCATTCCTCCCTCTCACAGGGATAATTATAACTTATGTTCGAGAAATTGCCTCAATTTCTTTAAAGCTCCTGTTTTTATCTGGGATACTCTGGAAACCGAAACTCCTAATATTTCACTAATAGACTTTAAGTCTAACTCCTCAACGAATATAAGCTGTAGAACCAACTGCTCTTTCTCAGATAGCTTAGATATAGCAAAGGCCAAAACCTGTTTTAACTCTTCCTTTAGAACCTGATCCTCAGGATTAGGAACATCAGAACTGAGCAGGTCTTTAACGAAATACCTCTCTGAGTTTTCAAACAGTTTTTCCTCAATAGATATAAGAGTTACTATTTCTTCCCTCAGTTCAGAGATGTCTCCGTTTCTTAACTTTCCCCTTACGCCTCTAGGGAGAAAGTCAAGTTTTCTAAGGTAGTCTAGGATTTCTCCCCTTATTTTTATGTAAGCGTAAGTAGAAAACTTCGCTTTCCTAGAGTCATACTTTTCTATAGCTTTTATGAGACCAATAACCCCTGTGTTGACAAGCTCCTCAAACTCAACAACTCCCTCAGGAATTCTCCTGTAGATCATAGAAGCAACTTTTCTTACAAGAGGAAGATGTTCTATAACCAAATCTTTCTTTGACTTCGTATACATTAACTACCTTCCCTGAAAAAACGCAGTAACTTACTTATAAAACTCTCTCTATCCTCTTTAACGACCTCACCCGTTTCCAGTTGAACTACTCTTCGTATCTCTACGGAGAAAGGATCTGAAGGGTAGAGATGGACTACAGGTTTTCCTTTCTTTAAAGCCTCTCTCAGTCTCGAAGAATTAGGAAGGATACCGGCCAACTTTAAGCGGAAACCTAAAAATCTCTCAACAGACGCTTTGAGCCTTTCAAAGGTCTCAAACCCTTCACTTTTAGAGGAAACTGCATTAACAACAACCTTAAAGGAGGAGTAGCCGTAAACCCTATAAACGCTCTTTATGAAAGCATAAGCATCTGTAAGAGCCGTAGGCTCAGGCGTCGTTATAACGTAAGTTTCTGAAGCTGCCCTTGAAAAGTTAACTGTAAAACGGGAAATTCCTGCGGAGTTGTCTAGAATGACAAAGTCATAGTTATCTATAACTCTATCCAACTGAACCAGCAGGTTAGCTGCTTCGTAAGATTCCAACTCCTCTAAGGAATCTATACCTGAAAAGCCTAAAACAACATCAAAGTTATAGACACTCTGAATGACTTCTGTAAGGGAGCTCCCCCTCAAAACCGCCTTCAGGTTCTTCGAAGGATCCAACCCTAGTAAAAGGTGTACGTTTCCAAGACCTATGTCACAGTCTAGAAGTAGAACTCTCTTTCTAAACACGTTGGCAAGGGTGTAGGCAAAAGAGGTTGAAACAGTTGTTTTACCTACACCTCCCTTACCGCTTACGAAAGAGAGGACCTTACATCTACTATTTCTGTTTCTCTCTCTTACAAGTTCTATTAGTCTCTCTGCCTGTTTCTCCATCAATCTCCCAGTAAAGTATCGGCTACTACAGAAGGTGTTAGCAGCTTAATGTCCTCAGGAACCCTTTGACCTGTACTTACATAGGAAAGGGGAAGCCCCGACTTAACTCCTACGTTAACCATAACGCCAGGCCTTGAAGACTCATCAATTTTTGTAAAAAGAAGAAAATCTACCGGGAAAAAGCTCCTGTACCTGTTTACTACTTCCATAGCCTCTTTCGTATCATAGTTACAGGAAACCAGAAGAACGTACTCTATAGAAGCACCCAAAATGGAAAGAGTAGCTTTTATTTCTCCCAATCTGAAGTAGTCATAGTGGCTTCGGCCTACCGTGTCTATGAGTATAACGTCTAAATCGGAGAGGTTTTCTACTATCTCCTTCAGCTTTCTCTGGTCTGTAGCAACGTAAAAAGGAACGTTAAGTATCGAAGCGTAAATTCTTGCCTGCTGAGTTCCACCAACCTTAAAAGTATCCGTTGAGATAACGCCAACTTTTAACTCTTGTTCTATAACAAACTTGGTAGCAAGTTTAAATAGGTTCGTTGTTTTTCCAACTCCCGTTGGACCTATAAAAGCAAAAATTCTCTGCTTTCCCTCCTCAACTTTAAGCTCTCCTGTGAAAGAAAGCTTCTCAGTAAAGGCGTTTATAAGGGCCTCTTTAAAAGTATTCGTGTTGAGATCAAGCTTTCCCGTCTCTATATCTAAACCACAAGAGAACTTAACTAGTTCAACGGCCACATCTGGCTCCACGCCTTTTTTAACCAACAAGCTAATGAGCTCAGCTGCATCTCCAGCAAACTCGTCAAGTTGAGGTACTACGCAGGGAGCTTTACTTTCTAGATGTTCTGGAACAGAAGGAACCGTAAGAGGCTGCTGAGGTGGAATTTTTGAAACGTTCTCCTTAAGAGTCAGAAGGATTTCTTTCAACTCCCTCAGCTCTTCTTCAAGCTTTTCAACTTCTCTGTCCTTCTTTTCTTCTCTTTTTGTTACAAAAAGCTTGTAACGCCTCTTCTTAAAGAGTGGAATTAACCCTGGAACTTTTTCCACCTCGTAGTAGAGTATCTCAACATCCCCGAGCTCTTCTTTTGCCCTTTCTATAAGGGCATCTAAGTTATCTCCTTCATACACTTTCACGCTCATTTTCCGTCCACCACCCCAACAATGTTTAACTGAACTCCAGGTTCTACCTCGGCATAAGAGAGAACTGCAACGTTCGGTAAATAAGGCTCAACGATCATTCTGACAAATCGCCTCACAGCAGGCGACGTAAGAACAACAGGAACCAACTGCTGACTCAAGAAGTGGTTTACCCCCTCTGAAATACTTTTAACTAGATTCTGAACAAAAACGGGATCTAGAGGAGGAAGATACCCTTCGTTTTCTTTAACTCTCTTCAGTATGAAATCTTCAGCTTCAGGGGAAAGCGAAAGAGCCGTTAAAACGCCATTTCTGGCGTAAAGACTGGTAATCAGACGGGATAAAGATTGCCTTGCAAACTCCGTAAGAACGTCTGGATCCTGGGTCTTCTCAATGTTATCTGCAATAGATTCAATAATAGTTAAAAGATCTTTAACGGGAATTCCTTCCCTCAAAAGATTCTGAATAACTTTTGTCAGAATTCCGTAAGAGACGGGATCTGGAACCATATCTCTAACAACCGGATAGCGAGAGGCAAGTTTTGTAACCATCTCTTTAACGTCTGCACGGCTGACAATTTCGTGGGCATGTCTTTTTATAACTTCAGATAAATGCGTTACTATAACTGTAGGAACATCTACAACCGTGTAACCTAGAAGCTTTGCCCTGTCTTTTTCAGAATCATCAACCCAATACGCAGTAAGGCCAAAAGCCGGCTCCTTCGTAGGTTTGCCTTTTACTGTTCCCCTCGTTCCTCCAGTATCAATTGCAAGGAACTTGCCTGGTTCAACTTCTCCTCTCGCAACCTCCACATCTCTTAAAAGTATCCTGTACTCGTTAGGCTTCAGCTCAAGATTGTCTCTTATGTGGACGAGAGGAATAATGATTCCAAGTTCCTTAGCAAGCTGTTTCCTTAAGTTTTTTATCTTCTCAACTATTTCTCCTCCCTGGCTCTCGTCTACGTAAGGAATGAGGGAGTAACCTATTTCAAGGGTTATAGGTTCAGGTTGAACTATTAGGTCTTCCGGTTTTTCTTCCTTTCCTTTTTCAACAAGTTCTTTAGCCCTTTTTTGGGCCTCTTCTAACTCCTTAGCAGTTTCGTACTTGTAGACCATGTAGCCAACAGCAGCAACAAGAGCAGCAAGGAGAGAAAAGGGAAGAGTAGGCATTCCCGGAACTAGTCCGATAATAGCAAGAATTAGAGCAGCCATAAACAGGGGTTTGTGGTATTTAGTTAACTGTTTGAATATCTCGTGGCCAAGGTCTGTTTCAGCTGCAGCTCGAGTAACCATAAGACCTGCAGCAGTTGAAGTGATAAGGGAAGGAATCTGAGAGACCAGCCCATCACCAACTGTGAGAATCGTAAAAGTTTTAAGAGCATCTGAAAAACTCATGTGGTGCTGAACAATACCTATTATTAGACCGCCAATTATATTTATAAGGGTGATGATGATACCAGCTATAGCGTCTCCACGGATAAACTTTGAGGCACCGTCCATTGCCCCGTAGAAGTCAGCTTCGCGGGCTATTTCTTCCCTCCTCCTTCTTGCCTCCTCTTCGTCTATGAGCCCGGCGTTCAGGTCTGCATCTATACTCATCTGTTTACCTGGCATTGCATCTAGAATGAAACGGGCAGCAACCTCTGAAATTCTTTCGGTTCCCTTTGTAACGACGATGTAGTTGATTATAACGAGAATAGCAAAGACGATAATTCCAACAACGTAATTACCACCAACAACGAACTGGCCAAAAGCCTTTATGACGCTACCTGCCGCATCTGGCCCCTCGTTTCCGTGAAGAAGAATCCTTCTAGTTGTAGCTACGTTAAGGGAGAGACGGAGAAGGGTAGCAAGAAGAAGAAGGGACGGGAAGGAAGAGAGCTCCAAAGGATGTTTAACGTAAACCGTAGCCATTAGAATAAGTAAGGAAAAAGCAATGCTAAAGGTAAGAAGAAGGTCTAAAAGGAAGGGGGGAATGGGAAGTATCATACTGGCCAAGATGGCCAGAAGAAGGATCACAAAAATCAGGTCAGAGTACTTATAAATTCGAGAGTAATAGAGGATTAAAGAGTCCTTCATCAACCTTCCTCTTTCCCGTACGCCTTCAGACACCTACTAAATAGAGGCTCTAGGCTTTTCCCCAGTTCATTACCTATTTTTTGAGAGAGCTCCATGTTAAACAGGTCACGGTAGAGCCTTAAAGAGAAACTATCCTGTGACGAAAAAAGGCCCTTTGGCATAGACCTTTCAGCCTCCTTAAGGAACTGGTTAACAAGGTACACCTCAAACTGCCTAACTACCTCTTTGCCCTCTCTTAACTTCTTGACCTGAGCAAGATCCCAGTAAACCTCCGCTTTACCGACCCCATCTACCATAACCCACCTACATAACTATTAGTTTCGCGTGGAGCTTTCCTGCAGCTTTTATTGCCTGGATGATTGCTATAAGATCACCAGGTGAAACTCCTAACTGGTTTAGAGCCTTTACAAGATCTTTAAGGGAAGGCGAATTAATTCCAAATATCCTTCCGTTTTCTTCTATAACTTGAGTTTGAACCTTTTGAACTACCTTGGTCTGACCACCAGAGAAAGGAGGAGGTTGTGACACAACAGGAGTTTTTGTAACAGAGACGTAGATGTTCCCGTGGGAAACGTAGACCGGAGGATCTATTTTAACGTCTCCACTCATTATTACCGTACCCGTCTTCTCGTAGATAACAACGGTAGGTTCTGGATTTGTGCTCACCTTAAGGTTTAAAACTTCGGAAATAAACTGAACCTTATCAATTCCTGGAGGATAGTCGACCTTAACGGTCGCAGAGTCTACTGCTCTTGCAATCTTCATCTTAAAGTGGCTGTTTATCTTCTTAGCTATTTCACTGGCAAGGGAAAAGTTAGGAGAGTTTAAGGTGAGGGTTAATTCCTTAAGCTGAGAAAGTTCAAACGGCAGAGGTCTTTCAACGATACCACCGTTGGGAACAATACCAGCAGTAGGGAAGTTCTTCTGAACCTTTCCTCCCCTGTTTGACTCGCTGTATCCACCACCAGTTGAAACAGGTCCCTGAGCAAAGGCGTAGATTTTCCCGTCGGGCCCCTTAAGTGGAGTTCTTATCAGAACTCCGTTGGCTATGCTTTTGGCATCTCCTAAAGAGGCTACTTCAACGTCAAAGGTCATCCCCGGTTTAGCAAAAGGAGGAAGTTTTGCCGTAACAATAACTGCAGCTGCATTTTTTGTCTTTATAGCCTTAGGATCGACGTAGATCCCCATCTTCCTTAGCATATTTGCAATACTCTGAAGAGTAAAAATGCTGGTAGTTCCATCTCCGCTGCCGTTCAAACCGACAACTATTCCGTAACCGGTAAGGTAGTTAGGCCTTACACCTTCAACGTTAACCAGCGTTCCTATTTTAACCTCTGCTCCTAAGGAAACAGCCGTAAAGAAAAAAAAGAGGAGCAGAAACCTTAAAACTGCCATGCCAACTCCTAAAAGGGCCATATTTTCTCAAGGAGTCTTGCTAGCCACCCCGGTCTTTGAGAGTCGTTAAAGTAGCCTTTACCGTTGTACTCAACGTACATGTTAGCCACTTTTGAAGAAGGAACTGTATTGTCGGGACCTATGTCGCTGGGCCTAACAACTCCTGATATTCTTAGTACTTGAACGTCGTCGTTTATCTTTATTGTCTTTTCTCCTACAACAAACAGATCTCCGTTTGGATAAACCTTAACAATTCTTGCAGATACCGTAGCCATAAGCTTAGCATTCCTACTGGTAGAGTTCTTACCGCTAAAACCCGTAGAAGGGGAGGTCGAAAAACCCAAAAGAGGATCTTTACTTTTCCCAGGAAAAGACTTCCCAAAAAGCGTAGGCTTGTTAAGGTTTATGCTGTAAGAGCTCTTCTTACCGGAAGTGGTTCCTGCAGAACCAACCCCCGAAAGGTTTTCATAAACAACAATGGTAACAACATCTCCAACGCCATGGGCTTTAGGATCAGAAAATAGATCGCCTCTTCCAGTAAAAAGGGAACCTGGAGATACTACCTGTTCTTGCACAACAGGCTTTGGCTCCTTAGGAAAAACTACAACCTCCTTCCTCTCCCCAGCACACGAGGAAAGAAGTGCTACCGAGATACAAATTCCACTAAACCACTTCCAGTAACTCTGCATAGCAAAACTTTTCCAGTAGACGGGTTTTTCACCTTTATTATATTCCCCACAATGCCGTTCTGTAACGCTATTCCAAGGAGCTCCACCCTTATGGCTCCACTTCTGTAAACTACTCTTACAGGCTGATTTTTCTTTACAGCGAAGTTCGGAACAATCCCTCTCTCTGTTATCACGTCTCCTGGGAGAAAATCTCTCTTTGCCGTTGCCCCAACAACGGAAGAGAGGTTATCTGTACCCCCTCTAGCCTTACTCTCAACTACCTCTTTCAGTGAAACTTTGTCGGCAGTAATAACGCTTCCACGAGGAATAGGCCTTACAGCAACAACAACCTTTACTTTCCTCTCAACTCTAACCGGAAGCCAGAATTTCTTTACAGGCTTACCGTTAACGGTTATTTCGTAGACGAAACGGGCAGAATTCCTTCCCAAGTACTTAAGAGAAAGGTGTTCCTCATAACTGGTATACGGAAATTTCACTTTCAAATTAGGAACAGAAACCACCTCATACTGAGGGTAGTTCTTCTTAAAAAACTCCTCTACGAGCTCTCTGATGTGGTCGCCGTCGATAACTAAACAGGGAGAGGTTACTAAAACCCTTTCCGATCCCTTTATAACTATCTTTTTAAAGACAACGCCGTTGTCTCTCAAATAACTGGCTATTCTCCTTGCTACTTCTTCTTTTGAGATGCTCTTTTTTCCACAAGGAGGAGGTAAGTCGGAAATTTTTATGGAAGATAGAAGGTTTTTCTCAACACTGGTTCCCTTAATTTCAGCAATTTCTCCCAAGCTCACCTGCTGACCAGAGACACGAGAGCTGCTTTTAAGAAAAATCTCAGCCCCAAAGGAAAGAGAAGAGAATAGGAAAAAGAAAAAACAGAACAGTAAAAAGTTAACTCTTAAGAGTCGCAACCGTTCTAAGCATCTCATCAGCAGCAATTATCCCTTTAGAGTTTATTTCGTAAGCTCTTTGGGCAACTATAAGGTTAACCATTTCTTCAACGATGTTTACGTTTGAGGCCTCTAGGAAACCTTGGGCCAGTTTTCCAAAACCGTCTGTGTTAGGGTCTCCTTCAATGGGTTCTCCAGAAGCGTCGGTCTGAACGAAAAGATTTCCTCCTATCGCTTTTAAGCCGGCAGGATTCATAAATCTGTACAGTTTAATCTGACCTACCTCTTCGGTTACCTGTTGACCACCGGAGTTCCTTACAACGTAAACCTTCCCACTAGGTGAAATTGAGACACTTATTACGGTTTCCGGAGAAGAGATCTGAATGTTTGGAGAAAGCCTGTAACCCTCTGGAGTAACTAAGTAACCTTGGTCGTCTAACTGAAAGTTACCCGCTCTGGTGTAGGCTTCTCCCCCTCCTGGGAGCTCTATCTTAAAGAAACCGTGGCCTTGAATGGCTACATCTAAAGGTTTATCTGTCTTTATCAAACTCCCCTGCGTAAATATCTTGCTAACGTCTGAGAGTTTTACACCAAGGCCTATCTGAATTCCTGAAGGTACCCTGTTTTCATCGGAGCTCATAACGCCAGGATCTCTGATATCTTGATATATCAGATCCTCAAAGTTGGCTCTCGATCTCTTAAATCCAACGGTGTTTACGTTTGCTATGTTGTTCGAAATAACGTCGAGGTTTGTCTGTTGTGCCTCCATTCCAGAGGCTGAAGTCCATAGAGCTCTAAGCATATCTCCCTCCTTTAAACTCTTCCTATTTCGTTGCTCTTAAGGTTCAGCTGATCAAGCCCCCTTATGAGGTTTCCGTAGATCTCAAACCTTCTCTGAGCTTCTATAAGATTAACCATCTCCTTTACAGGGTTTACGTTTGAGTCCTCTAAGTATCCCTGAAGAACTGCAGCATCGGTAGCCATAGGTTGCCCGTTGCCGGCGTAGTAGGAATTTCCTAAAGGTTTTACAGAGGAGAAGTCAACTATCTTTAAGACGCCTACCTTTTTATCTCCGTCGTAAACAACTCCGTCTTCTGTAATGGTTACTTTTGACTTCCCACTTAGAACTATTTCTCTGTCGGATATGTCTAAAACAGGATTGCCGTTTGCATCGACAAGCGTTCCGTCTGCACCTACGAAAAAGTGACCGTTCCTTGTAAAAACCTCACCGGCTTTCGTCTTCACTGCAAAAAAACCTCTCCCCTTTAAAGCAACGTCTAAAGGGTTCCCCGTTTCTCTGAGAGCTCCCTGTTCAAGAACAACGTCTGTTCGTTTGAAACGGGGAAAAATTAGGAGGTTATAACTATCTCCCCTGTTCTTTGGAATGTGCTGGGAAAACTCCTCCATAAGAACTCTTTTAAAACCCGGGGTGTTTACGTTTGCCAAGTTGTTTGTAACAACGTCTAGCTGCTCTCTAGCTCTTTCACTGCCTGCAGCAAGAACGTAGAGAGGCTGAACTGTAAGTGCCATAATTACTCCTCAATAAGCTTTAGTCTTTCCTCTGGCGTTATTATCTGAACTATCTCAACGCCGTAGTTGTCTTCAACCTGGTAGAGTTTACCTTTTGCGACCAGTTTTCCGTTTATTTTGATGTCTACCGGTTCATCTACAAACCTGTCAAGTTCAACAACACTGTTGGCGTGAAGCCTCAGTATCTCCTCAAGGGTCAGCTTCGTAGAACCTATCTCAACGCTTATTTCAAGGGGAATGTCCTTTAAGAGTTCAAACTCTTTATCACAGCTACCTTCTCTCTCTGAAGAAGCCTCCGTTTCAGAAGTCTCTTGGCTCTTTAGAGCTTCCTCCCACTCTTTTGCAAGGTCTTCCTGCCCTTTCTCACTGCTCTCTTCCTGCTGTTTCAGGGCCTCTTCCCACTCCTTGGCTATCTCTTCCTGACTCTTCTCGCCCTCCTGTTGCTTCAGAGCCTCCTCCCACTCCTTGGCCAGTTCCTCCTGGTTTTTCTCCTCCTCTGCCATTTCTCTCTCCGTCTATAAAGTTATAGATAAGGGCTGCGTACCTATCCTTTACCTTACCCATCTTGGCAAGGAACTTTGGACTCTCCTCAACGTAGAGCTTTAAGAGGTCATCCTTAGTAACACCAAGGTCTATACGGTCTCCTTCTTTCCAAGAGAGAATTTCTTTTAACGGGAAAATTTTTTTTACGAGTTCCAGAGAGACCCGTAGCTTGGTTCTCAGGAGTTTCTTCTGGAGGTGCTCTTCCCAAACCGGGTCCTTTTCTGCAAAGAGGGACTCTGAGAAGATGAGCTCTTTTATGGGCATAAAGAGACCTTGGGGAAAGCAGAAGAAGAAGGGGGCTTCGTAACCGTCAATGTCCATGCTGCACTCAACAACAATCACTTTTTCGTTCCCTGACACGATACGGGCTAGGGCAGGGTTGAGCTCTATTCCCCGGAGCTCCAGCTTTACCGGGTAAACGTCCTGCCAGACCTGTTCAAAGGTTTCTAACGAGAGCCTAACGAGGTCTTGAATAACCCTCATTTCAAGCTTTGTAAATTCCCTTCCCTCTATCTTAAACGGCTCGGCAGGCCCACCGAACATAACGCTTATAATCACAAAGACCAAACGGGAATCAAGGACATAGAGAAAGTTCTCCTTAAACGGCCTCATCGCCACTATACTGTAGCTTGCAGGCATCGGTATTTTGGCCATAAATGACTGAAAGCGAGTTATGTAAACAGATTCCTTCGTTACCATTCCTATCTGGGGAACCAGACCCCTGACCCTCTCCCTGTAAATCTTGACCCACCGTTCAAAGAGGAGCTCAAGGCCGGGAACGCCACCCTTCTTTATGTGCTCTACCTGGTCAAAGTCAAAGGGAGCGACTCTCTTCTCCTCTTTTTTCTCCTTCTTGCCACCACCTAAGAGGGCGTCTATCTCTTCCTGAGAGAGGAACTCCTCAGCCACAGATCCTCCTAAACGAGCTCTTCAGAGCCGCCCAGCTCTATTTTTCCTTCTTCTGCCAGTTTCTTGATTATAGCAATGATCTTCTTCCTCGCCCGTTCTACGTCTGACTTCTTAACAGGCCCAAGAGCCTCAAGGTCTTCAAGGAACATCTGAGCAGCCCGTTTAGACATGTTAGAGAGGAACTTGTCGAGGATCTCCTGGGGAGCTCCCTTAAGGGCCAGCAGCAGGTCGTTTTTATCGACAGACTTGAGTATCTCTATAATAGCTCTGTTATCAAGTTTAACGATGTCCTCAAACTTAAACATCCTCTCTTCAATAGCGTCGGCAAGGGAAGGATTCTCCTTCCTGATCTCCTCAAGGAGCTCCTGGGCAATCTCTTTAGGTAGATTATTAACAATTTCGGCTGCAATGTCTAAACCGCTCAAGGTCTGTTCCTTACCGGCACCTATGCTGGCAAGCTCCTCCTCCAGGGCTTCAGTAACGATCCTGAGGGTTTTCATAGATATCTTCTCAAGCTGAGCGAGCCTCTTTATAACCTCCTCTCTAACGTTCGTAACGCCGAGCCTTTTAGGAAGGTATTGGATAACCTCTGCAGCCTTCATAGGAGGGAGCTGCGACAGGATAATTGCAATTATCTGAGGGTGTTCCTTCTCTATCAGTTTCGCAATAAACTTTGCGTCCATTTTCTTAAGTTCTTCAAAAACAACCTTTCCAGACTCAGAGAGCATCGTCTCTTCAAGGAGCTCCTGCAGTTTATCTGGAGGAAGAGCTTTTTCAAGGAGTTTCCTCAGCTCGTCGGGAGCAGTCCTTAGTGGAGCAATCTCCGACAGCTCGTCGTAGGCTTCTTTTATAACGAGCTTAACCATGTCCTTCTTTATCGTTCCAAGTGAGAGTATGGTCTTCGCAATCTTGGTAAGCTCGTGCTCTCTAAGGTTCTTAATAACGTTTACGGCTATGTCTTCCGGAAGGGAAAGAATAAGAATAGCCGCCTTCTGGGATCCTGTGATCCTCTCTGTTCTATGTTTTTCTGTCTCCTTCTGAGCCATACTAACCCTTCTTGTGGCTAAAGTAGAGAGCGAGAGCCAGCATAAGGACGCCGGCTGCAAGGTAAAGAGTCTCTATAGGCGTTTCGTACTTTATGTGTATAGCGTACTTAAAGAAGGTAACGATAAGAACCATTAAAACGACTTTTGCTAGCTTTTCCTTTAGATCGTCTAGGTTGTGAATTGCCAGAATTTTGCTTGAGTTCTCGTCGTTCTCAGCCTCGTCTATCTTACTGATAAAGAGCTCGTAAAGACCTAGAGCGAAAATGATTAAAACAGTTGCAATAAGGTATAGATCAATGGCTCCTACAATTGCACTTACAAGTGCCTCGTGTTCCTGTTTAGTCAGGTGAAACCCGTGAGAGAACATACTGTGTACAGGTTCGTAAATCTCGTAAGAGGCCACTACAAACAGGCTAAGGGAAGCCAGCAAAGAAAAAAGAACGGCAATAATAACCATCCACCTAGTACGCCAGAGGAATGCCTCAAAGAGGCGTTCGATAAACTTCATCTTTAAAGACCTCCGAGAACTGCATGCTCTACGTAGAAGAGAAGTATAGCAACAACGACAGTGACCAGTGCCACAGGAGTACCGTACTTCATAAAGCGGAAGAAGTCTATTTTATAACCGTTTCTCTCAGCAATGTCGGCAGTAACGATGTTCGCCGACGCACCGATAATTGTCAGGTTCCCTCCCAGACAGGCTCCAAGAGAAAGGGCCCACCAGAGGGGATCCATAACCGGTCCCATCTGCATTTCCATATCTTTTAGAACGTAAGCCATAGACATGGTAAAGGGAATGTTGTCAACAAAGCCAGAAATGAGAGCTGAGACAAAACCGACGAGAAGTATCCCCTCGTGGATGTTGTTACCTATCGCGTCTATCAGCCACTTAGCAGCTATCTCAAAAACGCCGTTTACCTCTAAAGCCCCAACAACCATAAAAAGACCCATAAAGAAAATAAGGGTGGTCCACTCAACCTTCTCAAGAATCCAGGCCGGGGAAAGGCCGCTAATAAGGGCAAGAACTGTGGCCATAAGAAGGGCTATAACCCCCGGCTCAAGGCCAAGGTTGTGACCAACTATAAAGAGAACAATTGTAATGAGGAAAACGGTAACCGACTTTTTCATTAGCTTTCTGTCAAGCAGTTTCTCGTCAACCTTTCCTGAGAGTATCTCTTTAAGCTCTTCCTCTGTGGCCTGGGCCTTTAAAAAGCCTCCTTTAGCCATCATAAAGTGCATAACGGCAAGACCTATTATGAAGGCGAGTACTGCGTAAGGTGCAACCTCTTTAAGGAAGTCGTTAAAGGTCTTTCCGGCTATACTACCGATAATGATGTTGGGAGGGTCACCTATCAGCGTTGCCGTACCGCCTGTGTTTGAGGCAAGAACAATGGCAATGAGGTAGGGAATGGGATTTAGCTTAAGCCTCTCGGCAATGTTTATCATTACAGGAGCCATAAAGAGAACTGTAGTTACGTTGTCTAGGAAAGCAGAGAAGAAAGCAGTTAAAAGTGAAAAGATCCAGAGAACTCGGGTAGGTGAACCCTTTGTAAGTTTCACAGCTTTAGCGGCAACGAGGTGGAAGAAGCCGCTCTTTCCCATAACCGTAACTATGTTCATCATTCCAAAGAGAAGAAGTATTGTGTTCTGGTCTATAGATTCCCAAGCTTTTTCTGGAGTTATTACCCCTATAACGAGAACTAAAGAGGCACCTATCAGGGCTGCTATAGTTCTGTGGAAGAACTTCTCAAGAAGTATCATGGCGTAGGTGAAGACGAAGAGTAGAACGGAGAGCTCCGCCAGCTCCGTTTTACTGAGGTGGACGTGGAAGGCCTCTAAGAGTCCCCCTACTGTGCTTGTTCCTTCAGCTCCGTGTTCCATCGCTCCTCCCAGCTCTTTAGTAGGTCTTGAGCCATTTTTAAACTGCTCTCTGTGAAGTCTCCAGAGAGCATAACGGCAAGTTCTCTTACAAGGTCTTCACCTTTAAGAACCCTAATGTTCACGTTTCCTTCAGAGTCCTTCTCAAGCTTGAAGACTCTGTCTGCTGCAGCTACAACCTGAGGTGAGTGGCTTACAGCCAGAACCTGCTGTTTGCAGGCTATTCTTTTTAACTTTTCGGCAACTCTTTTCAGTATTTTACCCGACATACCTGTGTCTATTTCGTCAAAGACCATCGTAATCTGGGGAAACGAAGTAAAGCTGAGAACTGAGAGGAGGAAGCGGGAGAGCTCCCCACCTGAGATGGACTCTGAAAGGGGAGAGAGTGGAAGTTTAGGGTTTCCCGAGAAGAGGAAGGTCACCTTTTCAAGGCCCGAAGGCGACGGCCGGTCTAACTCTTCAAAGAGTATCTCAAAACGGGCACTCTCCAGACCAAGTTCAGAAAAAGAGCTAGAAAGGTACTTTTTAAACTCCTCGGCTCCCCTCTTTCTGGCCAGGGAGAGCTCCCTCCCCGCCAAAAAGAGCTCCCTCTCAACCTTCTCAAGTTCACCCTTTAGCTTTTCAAACTCAAAGGAGAGGTTTTCAAGCCTCTCCACCCTCTCTTTCGCTTCTTTTAGGAAGTTCTGAATCTCCTCGTAGCTTGAGCCGTACTTCCTCTTTAACCTCTCTATCTGGTAGAGCCTGTTCTCTATCTCTTCAAGGGAGAGCTCCGTTTCTGGGGGCTCAACCTCCCTTTCAATCTCTGAAACAAGAGTCTCTAACTCAAAGTAGACAGAGTTCAGCTTATCTGTAATCTCCGGGTAGAGGGAACTCCTCTCAAACTCTTTAATAACTTCAGAGAGTTTATCAAGAACGGAACCTTCACACTCGTAGAGGAGGCAGAGGGACTTTGAGCGGAGCTCCCTTATCTGGTCTGCCCTCTCAACTCTACTTTTAAGCTCTCTGAGCTCTTCCTCCTCCCCCGGCTGAAGGTTAACCCTCTCTATCTCCTCAATCTGATACTTTAAAACGTCAAGCTCTCTGTCCCTTAACCTCTCTTCCTCTTTCAGTTTCTCAATCTCTGAAAGGAGCCTGACGTACTCTGAGTAGAGCTCCCTGTACCTGAGAAACAGCTCTTCACAGCCGGAGAAGGCGTCAAGGAGCTGAAGCTGAACCGAAGGTTTCAGAAGGGTTACCCCCTGCCTCTGAGACTGGAAGACGACGAGGGGAGAGACAACCTCCTTAACTCTCTGCTGGGGAACCCTCATTCCGTTTAGAAAGTAGCGGGAGCGCCCTCCTGAGATCTCTCTCCTTACGCAAATTTCCTCTCCGTTAACGTTAAAAACGGCTTCAACGAACGTTCCGTCTGAAACGAAGGGAAAACGGTGACCTGTAAGGAAGTTTATTGACGAAAGGAGAAGGGACTTTCCCGTTCCCGTCTCACCGACTATAACGTTGAACCCCGGAGAAAGAAGGAGTTCTCCTGTAATGGCACCAAAACGGTTAAGCCGGAGCTCCTCAAGCATATCAGGACTCTACAAGACTCCTAATCTCTCTCAGAACAGCGTCCCGTCCCTCCCTCGTTTTCGACGAGAAGGGAATCACTCTAACAGACGGGTCGTTGAAGCCTTCCCTTATCTTCTCTTCTAGCTTTGCTCTCTCTTTCTTTTTCAGCTTATCTACCTTCGTTGCAACAACAACGTAGGGAATGCCAAAGAAGTCAAGCCACTCCTTCATCTGGACGTCTTTCTCGGTAGGACCGACCCTTGAGTCAACAAGGAGGAACACCCCTTTAAGTCTGTCCCGCCCTTTGAGGTACCCCTCTATCAGCTCTCTCCACCTCTTCTGCTCCTCAAGGGGAACCTTCGCAAAGCCGTAACCGGGAAGGTCAACCAGGAAGAACTTATCGTCTACCAGGTAGAAGTTAACCGACCTGGTCTTCCCCGGCTCAGAGCTCACCTTCGCCAGTTTAAAGTTGTTTGCAAGGGTGTTTAGAAGAGAAGACTTCCCCACGTTTGAGCGGCCGACAAAGGCCACCTCGTTGTAGGGAGTCTGGGGAAGGTCTTCAGGGGCGTAAACCGTTTTGTAAAGCTTAACCTTCTTTATCTTCATTATCCCTCTTTGAGAAGCCCGTCAACAGCTTCTCTAAAGAGTTTTTCGTAAGAAGGGGTGAAACCGACCTCGTAGTACCTGATGTAACCGTTCTTGTCTATTATGTAGGTCTGAGGAATTGAGTCAAGGCCGGTTATCCTTCCGGCGTACTCGTCCCAGGCCTTCTCAGTTGCAGGGCCAACCGGGTAGCTTATACCCATCTCTTTAACGAAGGGTTTGAGCTTTTCGGGGGGAGCTCCGGTATAGTCAACAGAAAGGCCTATAACAACGACCTTTCCCTTGTAGTCTTTGTATATCTGGTTTAAAACCGGAATTTCGGCCCTACAGGGAGGGCAGTAAGTACCGAAGAACTGAACAATAACCACCTTCCCCCTGTAGTCTGACAGGTGGTGGGTTTTCCCGTTAACGTCTGTAAACGTAAAGTCGTAGGCTTTTACGCCCTGAGAAGGGCTCTTACTCTGGGTGGCGTTCTTCTCTACCGGCTTAACCCCGGTGGTCTCTTTCTGACAGCCAGAGAAGGCTAAAACGGAGAAGATCAAAGCGGCGGTTAGAAGCTTCCTCATCTTACCCTTCCTTCTCTTCAATGTATTTGGATGCAGACATAGCAGCAACGGCACCGTCGGAGGCTGCCGTTACAACCTGCCTCAACGGTTTGTGCCTTACATCTCCTGCAGCAAAAAGTCCAGGAGTTTTGGTCTTCATCTCCTCATCCGTAATGATGAAGCCCTGTTCCGTCGTATCGACAAGGTGGGCAACAGGGGCAACGTTTGGTTCGTTACCTATAAAAATAAAGACACCGTCTACAGGAAGGACACTCTCTTCGCCAGTTACGGTATCCTTCAGAGTTACAGACTCAACGAAGTCTTTACCGTTTATAGATACGACAACCTTGTTGAGAACCGGTTCTATCTTCTCGTTCCTTTTAACCCTGTCCTGAATAATTTTTACCGCTCTGAATTTGTCCCTTCTGTGTATCAGGTAGACCTTCTTTGCAAACTTTGTAAGGTAGAGGGCTTCCTCTAAGGCTGAGTCTCCACCGCCAACTACGGCAACCGTTCTGTCTTTGAAGAAGGCACCGTCACAGACGGCACAGTAAGAAACTCCCCTTCCGACAAACTCTGCTTCTCCGGGAACGTTGAGTTTTCTGGGTGTTGAACCGGCAGCCCAGATGAGGGTTTTCCCTCTAAACTCCTCACCCCCTGCCTTAACGACAAAGATCTCTCCGTCTAAATCCACCGATTCAACAGGTTTACCGCTCTCTATCTTGGCACCAAACTTTTCAGCGTGCTGACGGAACTTCTCTGAGAGCTCAAAACCGGTAATTCCCTCGTAGAAGCCCGGGTAGTTCTCTATCTCCTCGGTTATCAGAAGCTGTCCTCCCGGCATCATCTGATCAAGTACGAGGGTGTCAAGCTGTGAACGGCCAGCGTAGATGGCGGCAGCCAGCCCTGCAGGACCGGCGCCTACTATTAGAACGTCCCTAACCATCAACTACTCCCCGAGAACACGCTGAATCATGTTCTCAAAAACTGCCTTAGGCTGAAGGCCGACCTTAACGTCTGCAACGTCACCGTTTACAAAGAGCATAACGGTGGGAATTCCCCTTATGCCGTACTGCATAGCAACCATGGGGAGCTCGTCTGTGTTTACCTTAACGACTTTCACTTTACCTGCGTACTCCTCTGCAAGCTCGTCAATGGTTGGAGCAAGCATCCTACAGGGTCCACACCAAGGAGCCCAGAAGTCAACGAGTACCGGAATATCAGACTGAAGGACTTCCCTTTCAAACTCCTCTACAGTTCTAATCTCTTTAGCCATTATCTACCTCCTCTTCTAAAAGTTTTAGTATTTTAACAACAACCGGCTTTTCTATTCTGTAGCAGGTTTTCACTCCCTCCTTCCTGAAGGAGATAATCCCTGCCGTCTTAAGTATGTTTATGTGCTGTGAAACCGTTGGCTGAGGAACTCCAAGCTCCTGCCAGATATCCTTTACACACTTCTCCCCGTCGGCTAGGTACTCAACGATCTTCACGCGGGTGGGGTGTGCAAGAGCTTTAAAAACCTCAGCTAACCGCTCCTCCTTCCCCAAAAAGAAGCCTCCTTCCCAAGTTTGAACAAATTCTATCATAGTTAATATATGATTATTCCAGCATACCCTACAACCTGACTGTAGTCTCCGGTAACGTCTCCGGAAGTTCTGTACATCACCAGTTCAGCCCTTTTAGCTCCTAGGAGCTTGGAAGCAACAATACCAACCGTTGCAGGAATAACACCACACATAGAGATGTTGTAGCTGTGAACCCTTCTGTAGAGTTCCTCAGGGTCAAGGTTGAGTATTGCATCTATGGCAAGGGAATCAAGCTCTTCTGCAGTCTTCTGAGAGACGTAGTGGGAGAAGTCGGTGCTGATAACTATAAGGGAATCCCTCTCTTTCAGAACTTCTGCAAGTGCTTCACCTGCAGCTACGCAGTCGGAGTAGGAAAGGTGCTGAAAAACAATGGGAACAATCGATAGATCCTCTCTATAGCCAGAACAGTGCTGCAAGAACGGAACTTGAACTTCTAGAGAGTGCTCGTATATGTGGGCTGTGGGATCCGGCTCGTAAGGATAGTGCTTAACGAGCTCAGAAGCAATTTCACTGTTTACCGGAACATCTCCCAGAGGAGTAATCCAAACGCCTTCTGGGAAAACGGAGGCAGGCTTTCCAAGCCCTGTGTGGTTTGGCCCCATTACGACGCAGTCTGAGGGGATCTCTACTCTGCTGTAGGTTTCACCTGCCACCTTGCCGGAGTAGATGTATCCTGCGTGGGGAACTACAACGGCTTTTGCCTTTACCTTTGGGAGCTCCCTCCTACAGAACGAATCGAGGAACAGCCGGAGCTCCTCTGCCGTTCCCGGGTAGAACTGACCTGCAACTGCCGGATATCTGACCATCTCTCCCTCCTTTAGCTGTTATCTTTTCGAATCTTAAATATAGTTATCTTCCTCTGCTGAATCTGCAAAACTATATTTATGGGTGCAAACTCCCTTAAAGGAGAGCTTTCTAATGAAAAGGATAATGTTTAAGTCCAAAATCCACAGGGCAACTGTAACCGGCGCAGACCTCAACTACGAGGGAAGCATCACCATAGACAGCGAACTCCTTAAACTTGCAGACATATACCCCTACGAGAAAGTTGACATCTACAACGTTACCAACGGAGAGAGGTTCTCCACCTACGTAATTCCCGGAGAGCCGGGAAGTGGGGAGATCTGCCTCAACGGAGCAGCAGCCAGGAAAGTTCAAAAAGGAGACGTAGTAATAATCGTCAGCTACTGCGAACTTACAGAAGAGGAGATAAAGAATTTCTCTCCAACTGTTGTTCTTGTTGACCAGGAGAACAGACCTGTTAAGGTAAGCAGAACTTCTGGAGGACTCTTAGTTTAGAAAACGGGGCGCGGAGCCCCGTAATTACCTTTCAATCTCTCCTGCAATAAACTTCTCAACAAGCTCTTTTGCCTTCCAGTCTGGGTACTGAACCGGTGGGTGTTTCATAGTGTAAGAGGAGATTGAGTAGAGAGGTCCTGAAACTCCCCTGTCCATGGCAAGTTTTGCACACCTTATGGCGTCTATGGCAGAACCAGCGCTGTTTGGTGAGTCTTCAACGGAGAGCTTCAGCTCTATGTACATCGGAACGTCACCAAAGAGCCTTCCCTCAAGCCTTATGTAGGCAATTTTGTTGTCTTTAAGCCAGGGAACGTAGTCGCTTGGGCCTATGTGGATGTTGTTGTCGTCAATGGGATAGGGAATAAGCGAACGGACGGCTTCTGTCTTTGAGACTTTTTTGGTTTTTAACCTCTTCCTCTCAAGCATGTTGAGGAAGTCTGTGTTACCGCCGAAGTTGAGCTGGTAGGTTCTGTCTATGGGAACTCCCCTATCGGCCATGAGGGTTGCAAGAACTCTGTGGGTTATAGTGGCTCCAACCTGAGACTTTATGTCGTCTCCGACGATAGGAAGTCCTCTCTCTTTAAACTTCTGAGCCCACTCCTCGTCTGAAGCGATAAAAACGGGAATACAGTTAACAAAGGCACACCCGGCTTCTAGGGCACACTGGGCGTAGTAGCGGGTCGCTTCCTCCGACCCAACGGGCAGGTAGTTGACGACAACTTCCGCTCCACTCTCCTTGAGGACTTTAGCAACGTCTACAGGTTCCTTATCGGCAGGAACGAACCTCTGGTCTTCGGGGTAGTCAAGCATGTGCTCTGCAAAGCCGTCCATTATGGGTCCCATTTGAACCTCAACGCCCATCTCTGGAACGTCGGGGCAGAAAACAGTTGTGCAGTTCGGTTTCTCAAATATCGCCTTGCTAACGTCTTTCCCGACCTTTCTGGCGTCTATGTCAAAAGCAGCTACAACCTCTATGTCCCACGGTTTGTACCCACCTATGTCGTAGTGCATAAGGCCAGATATCTCATCCTCGCTTTTGTTCTGGTAGTAGTAGATTCCCTGAACAAGAGAGCTTGCACAGTTTCCGACGCCAACTATTGCCAGCTTTACCTTCTTTGACATCTAGTCTCCTCCCGACCGGTACTTTTTGGAGAGCTCCCTGAACTCCCTTATCTTCCTCTCAAGGAGCTCCAGAGTGGGCTCCATCTCGTCAACAATTTTTGGAAAGTTTTCAGCAAGAGATTCTACTACATCGTGAATAATCTTCTCCCTCTCCTCGTCTGTCAGGTAGGAGCGGTTCTTAAGAGCGTCTTCTATAAGCGCCATTTCAAGCAGACCGAGGGTAAGGAGGAGAGGGTTTATTTCTTCGGTTTTGAAACGCTGTTTTAGGAGCTCCACAACCTGCTGGTAGTTGCTGTCGGGTCTGCACCTTCCCAGCTCAAGGTTCAGCCACAGGTCAAGAGCCCTACAGGCAAGTCCCTTTATACCCTTCTCATCTATCTCCATCTTACTGCTCCAGCTCCATCAGTTTTACCTTTGCTATACCAGCCTCAGGAGTTCCAGGGTACTTCCGGATAACTTCCTGAAGTATCTGCTTGGCCTTGTTTATGTCTCCCATACCTCTGTAACAGAGGGCAAGCTTTAACATGGCAGCAGGAACCTTGTTCCCCTCTGGGTACTTGTCTATGACCTGCTGGAAGTACTTAGCAGCCGTTTCATAATCGTTGTGGGAGTAGTAGATCTCACCTATCCAGTAGAGGGCGTTGTCTGCAAGGTCGCTGTCTGGATACTCTTGAACCAGCTGCTGAAAGAGCTGTTCGGCCTTATCAAAGTCCCCGGCCTCCATAGCGTTAAAGGCCTGACGGTAGAGGTCTTTAGCTCCCATCTGGACAACAGGCTGAGCCTCTTTCTCCTCCTTCTGAGGTGCCGGGGAGCTCCCTACAGTCACCTGAGAAACCACCTCTTTAACCTGATTTACCTCTTTCTTAAGGTCGTAAATGTTCTGCTCGTTGGTGGCTACCCTGTCTTCTATCTTTGAAACTCTTTCCTCAAGGGTGTTTATCCTCTTCTCGTTCTGAGAAACCCTAGCCTTCAAAGCCTCTACTTCCGCCTTCAAGGTAGAGAGCTGGCCTGTTGACCCCTGGTTTACGGTGGCACAGCCGAAAGAGAAGAGGGAAAGCAGGGCTATTCCAAGAAACTTTCTCATTTATCCCTCCCCGAAATTAAGGTTTTTCCTCTCAAGTTCCTCTTCACACTCTCTTACGAGCTCCTCTATCAGCTCCTTTACGCTGTACATCCTGTTTACTCTTCCTACGTTACTTCCAGAGAAGACAAGCCCCCTCTCAACGTCACCTGAAACGGACTTCAGCAGGACGTCTGCAATACAGTATATTGAATCTTCGCCCGAACATGTTTTTAAGCAGTTAAAGGGACACTTGTGGGGAATCTTTCCCTCCCTCTCCAGTCTCTCTGTAAACGGATTTCTGACGGCGTGTGCAGGCATTCCTACAGGGCTCTTTATGTATATAGAGTCCTCAGGCTTTGCCTGAATTATGTAGTCTTTAAAGGCCTGAGCCGCGTCACACTCGTAGGTGGCTATGAACCTGGTGGCTATCTGAACCCCTTTGGCTCCCATTTCAAAGGCTCTTGCCATGTCCTTACCGTCAAAAATTCCACCGGCAGCTATAACTGGAATGTCAACAGCTTCCACAATGGAAGGGAGAATATCCCACAGGCTCTCCATCGTTCCAAGGTGGCCACCTGCCTCTCCGCTCTCAACTATTACGGCAGCAGCTCCTAACCTTTCTGAGAGCTTTGCACCTTTCGGAGTTGCAACTATCTCTACAAGGGGCATGTCAAAGGTGTTGCAGATCTTAAAGACGTCTTTTCCGAAGCCGGCCCCCTGTATTATCAGGTCGGCACCGGCGTCTATCGCCGTCATGAGGAGCTCGTAGAAGTGGGTAAGGGCGTACATAATGTTGACGCCGATTATCCCGTTAGGGGCAAGCTCCTTGGCCTTCCTTATCTCCTCTGCAAGCTCGTGGGCGTAGTGGTAGGGCTTTAAACCAACGCTTTCAACGTCTATTCCCTTACAGGTAGTTTTCATCGGCTTTGATCTGTCTTTTTCGTGTAAGAGAACTGCAGAGATAACGCCTATACCTCCGGCGTTTGCAACGGCTGAGGCAAGCCTGTGGAGTGAGACTTTCGCTCCCATTCCACCCTGGATTATGGGATACTTAGGTTCAAGGTGCTTAATTTTCAGTTTCGGAAGTCTGCTCATCCAATCTCCTCTAACAGTTTTTCTATCTCTTCTCTATCGTCTGAAGATAGAATTTTAAACCCTTTAGAGTGGAGAAGTGCAGCTGTAACCCCCATCCCCTCTTTAAGGTCGTCGCTCTCAAACCGGTAGATTCTCTTTACGCCACAGGAGGGGCTCTTCTCCTTCAGCACACAGGCAACGCAGGAGTCTGAAAGGAGCTCCGCCACAAAGAGGGTCTCGTAGGCTCCCTTAAGGAAGTTCTCGGTAACGTCTAAGTCTGAACCGTCAACGGTTTTAACCCTGGCCTTTCCCTGAATAACGGCAAAGCCGTCTCCGCCTGTAATTTTGGCAGGCGGCCTCGGAGTTGGAAGACCTCCCAGCTGCTCCGGACAGAGGGGAACCGCAACTCCCCTTTTAAAGAGCTCTACAACTAAAGGGTCTCTGTTGTTCCCTCCGTTGTACTTACAGTTTATCCCAAGCAGACAAGCACTAACAATTACCCTCTTCATCTCTTACAACCACCTCGTGAAAGGGCTCAACCGAGAGCTTTTCGGCAGTCTCTAAAATATTCTTTAAAGGTACGTTTTCTATCTCCTCAAGGAACTTACCGTCGTAGGAGTATCCTCTACCGAGTACCTCCCAGAAACCCAGGTACCAGGCCTTTTTTCCTCTCGTCTCGTGGTCTAAAAGGTAGGTTCCCCTAAAGTAGCGCCTGCTCCTTTCAACAACTTCAGGAGTTATAAGCTCGGGGAGGCGGGAAAGGAGCCTGCGGAGCTCCTCCCTCACCCTCTCCTCCTTCTCTGGGGAAGTTCCGATATAAAGGAGAATTCTTCCGGTATTCCTCCTTGAAGGGTAGAGGGAACCTGTTGAGTAGGCAAACCCCTTCTTCTCCCTTAACTCCTGAAAGAGGAGGGAACCTATACCTTCTCCTATAGCGGTATTGAGGAGTTTGTAAACGGGGTACTCCTCCTCTGAAACTGAAGGGGCATTGAGGGCAACGAGGATAAAACTCTGTGCTGAACCTTTCCTGTGTATGAACTCCGTCTTCGTTTCAGATATTCTCAGGTTAAACTTCTCGCTGTTTTGGGGTTTTAAGGGGAGCTCCTCAAGCTCTTTGAGAAAAGAGTCAACTCCCTTTAAGTCTCCGCAAAGAGAAACAATAGAACCCTCCGGAACAAAGGCCTCTGAGAACCAGTCTCTACACCTTTCAAGGGTAAGGCTTAAAACGCTCTCCTCGGTGCCGTAGGGCATTTTACTGTAAGGAGTACCTTTGTAGGTAAGCTTCATCATCGCTTCGTACGCCAGAGTAAACGCGTTCTCCCTCTTCGCTCTTATAGAGGCAAGGAGGGAAGACTTCTCCACCTGAAAACTCTCCTCTACAAAACCGGGGTTTAAAACAGTCTCCTTAAGGAGCATCAGGTAGTCGGCAGAAAAGCGGGAGACAGACTGAAACCGAAGCTGGGAGTAGTCTACAGAAACTTCGGGAGAGAAAGGAGTTCCCATCTGCTCCTGAAGGGAGTAGAACTGCTCAGCATCCCTCCTCAAACTCCTCTTAAAGGCGGTTCTGAGGGTAAGAAGGGTAATTCCTTCAACAGGGTCTAAAGAAGACCCTCCCGGCATAAAGAGGGTTCCGGCAAGGATTTCAAAACCCTTCTCTTCCTTAAGAAGAACCTTTAAACCGTTACTTAAAGTGAGAAGTTCCACCATTTAAAAGTCCTCTAAAGCAGGAACTACAGGTAAAGAGGTGTAGTCTGCACCGCTTACAACAACCTTCCTTCCCTCTATAGAAACCCTACCCTCCGAAAACCACTTAACGGCCTGAGGGTAGATTCGGTGCTCCCAGGCAAGAACCTTTTCTGAAAGCGTTTGGGGAGTGTCTTCCGGAGAGACGGGAACGGCAGCCTGAACCACTATAGGGCCCGTATCAACTCCCCTGTCAACGATGTGAACAGTTGCTCCGGAGATTTTTACCCCGTAGGTAACCGCCTGCCAGTGGGGTTTCAGGCCGGGAAAGGAGGGAAGAAGGGAGGGATGGATGTTGAGTATCCTGTTTGGAAAAGCTTCCACAAAGAGTTCAGATACCAGAAGTTTGTAACCTGCCAGACAGACAAGGTCAACTTTTAGGTGTTTGAGAATCTCAACGAGCCTTTTGTCGTAGTCTTCACGGGTAGGAAAAGAGAAGGGGTCAACGAAGAGCCAGTTAACTCCCAGCCTCTCTGCTCTCTTTACAGCTTCGGCGTTTCTCCTGTTAACTATAAGGGCAACAACCTCCCCCTTTATCTTCCCCTCTTTAAAGGCTCTCGCTATAGCTTCAAAGTTCGTTCCCCTTCCACTTGCTAAAACGGCTACTCTCATTCTATAACTACCTTCCCCTCCCCTTCCCTTATCTCTCCTATCCTGAAGACCTTCTCGCCAGCCCCCTCTAAGACTGAAACTGCTCTCTCCACGTCCTCAGGAGAGACCACAACCGTATAACCGATTCCCATGTTGAAGGTCTTAAACATCTCATCTTCAGGAACGTTCCCCTTATCCTGAATAAATGTGAAGATGGGAGGAACTTCCCAGGTTCCCTTTTTAACAACGGCATCAACGTTTTTAGGTAGAACCCTTACAAGGTTCCCGGGAATGCCACCGCCTGTTATGTGTGCCATTCCCTTAACTTCAACCTCTTCAAGGAGTTTTAAAACGCTCTTTACGTAGATTCTGGTGGGGGTAAGGAGAACTTCGTAAACTTTACCGCCGAGCTCCTCAACCCGGTCGTCAATCTTTAGCTCAAGAATTTCAAAGAAGAGCTTTCTTACAAGGGAGTAGCCGTTGCTGTGAATCCCCGAAGAGGCAAGACCGAGGATTACATCTCCCGGCTTAATCTTCTCACCGGTTACGTACCTGCTCCTGTCAACTATTCCAACGACAAAGCCGGCCAGGTCGTACTCACCTTCAGGGTAGAAGTCTGGCATCTCGGCGGTCTCTCCGCCTATGAGGGCACAACCTGTAATCTCACACCCTTTTGCAATTCCTTTAACTACATCTGCCGCAACGTCAACAGAGAGCTTTCCCGTTGCGAAGTAGTCAAGGAAGAAGAGGGGCTTTGCACCAACTGTCAGTATGTCGTTAACGCACATGGCAACAAGGTCTATTCCAACGGTGTCGTGAACGTTTGCCATCTGGGCAACTTTTAGCTTGGTTCCAACTCCGTCGGTGCCAGAAACGAGAACAGGTTCGGAGTAACCTTTTGGGAGAAGGTAGCCTGCACCAAAACCGCCTATTCCGGCAAGAACGTTCCCGTCAAAGGTCTTCTTTGCAAACTCCTTTATTCTGTCAACGAGCCTTTCCCCTGCCTCTATGTCAACGCCGGCATCTCTGTAGGTAAGGGGCTTTTTCATTCTGTCTCCTCCCCGTAGTCTATTTTACCGTCAAAGAATATCGGAACCTCGTAGGCAAAGTGGCGTTTTGTCCAGCCTCTCTCCCCTCCCAGCTCTCTCTCTATAAACTCTTCAAAGCCCTTCACTTTAGAGTCTAAAGCGTCGGCGTAAGCAAGAGCAACTGCCTCAAGGGTTTTGGGCTTCTTAGGTGAGCCGTGCTCGTACTGGCCGTGGTGGGCAAGTATGCAGTGGATGAGTTTTGTTTTGAGCTCCTTTGGAAAACCTTCTATTTCGGCTATTTTAAAGGCAACCATCTCACAGCCCATGTAGAGGTGTCCTAAAAGTATTCCTTCGTCTGTCCTGTCTATTGTGGTCTCTACGCTGTACTCGTGAACTTTTCCCACGTCGTGGAGGATTGCCGCCGTTATAAGGAGGTCTCTGTCTATGCTTTTGTAGCGTTTAGCCACAGTTTCACAGATTTCGGCAACTCCTAAGGTGTGCTCCAACAGACCGCCTATACAGGCGTGGTGGATGGTTTTGCCGGCAGGAGCTCTCAGGAATTCCTCAACAAACTGGTCGTCGTAGAAGAAGCTCTCAAGGAGCTTTTTAAGAAAAGGGTTGTTTACAGACTCTACCAGCTCTAAAAGCTGGGTAAACTGCTCTTCAACGGAAAATCTGCTTTCACAGATGAACTTCTTAGGATCGTACTCACCTTCTTGGGCAACCCTTATCTGGGTGAGTTTGGGCTGGAGGTTTCCGTTGAAGTACTCAACGTGTCCCTCTACAAAGACTACGTCCCCTTTTTTGAAAACTGTTAAGTCGGCGTCTTTTGGGGGTTTCCACCAGAGCGCCTGAAAGGTTCCGGTTTTGTCTGATAGAACGAGCCTTAGGAAGGGTTCTCCTGTTCTGTGTTTTCTTATTTCTACGTGTTCAATTACGAAGTAGCCTGAGAAGGGAGCTCCCACAGGCAAACGGTAAATGTCCCTTACAAGCACACTCTCTCCTTGTTTTTCAAAGAGTTAGGGGAATTATAAACGATGGGAAGTTAAAAGGGGCGGAGCTCCACCCCTTTAAAGCTAAAATCCAACCTTGGCAGCGTAAACGGCAGAAGCGTCAACAACAGGATTGATCCAGATACCAAAGAGTATGAGGAGGAGTGCCATAACGGCAAGTGGAAGGAGTATCCAGTTTTTGTTCGGTGAGTCGTTTATCGGCTTCTCAAGTGTAGGCTCCTCAAGGTACATCTGCTTTGCTATCCAGATGTAGTAGGCAACCGAAAAGGCGCTGTTGAGAAGACCTAAAAGTGCCAGCCATGTCATTCCTGCATCAACGGCAGCTGTAAAGACAAAGACCTTACTGATAAAGCCTGCCATAGGCGGAACACCTGCAAGTGAGAGGAGAAAGATAAGGAAAAGAGCTGCAAGAAGCGGCTCTCTCTTACCGAGGCCTTTGTAGTCGTCCATCGTCCTTGCACCCCAGACAAAGAGGAAAACGGCAAAACAGAGGAAAGCTGCCGTTTTCATAAAGACGTAGGCAACAGAGTGGTAGATGATACCTGTAACGCTCAGAGGAACAGAAAGAGCAGCAAAGGCTACAAGCGTGTAGCCGGCGTGAGCAACAGAGGAGTAGGCAAGAATCCTTGAAACCCTCTTCTGGGCAAGGGCTAAAATGTTACCTACGGTCATCGTAAGGGCTGCGATAATCGCCAGTATGAGGGGGAAGTGGCCTGCAATAACCGGAATCGCCTCGTAAACTACCCTCATAAGTCCGATAAAGGCAGCACTCTTTGAGATACCTGTAAGGAGAGCTGCAACGCCGGGGCAGGTTCCGTCGTAAACGTCAGGTCCCCAGAAGTGGAAGGGAAACGCCGTAATTTTGAAGCCAAAGCCTGCAAAGATGAAGACAGCAGCAAGGGCAACCAGAGGATCCACAAACAGGTTCTTAACAAGAGCTGAAAACTCAAAACTACCGGTCATTCCGTAGAGGAGAGATATTCCAAAGAGCATCAAACCGACTGCGAGAGCTCCGTTAAAGAAGTACTTGACGCCTGCCTCGAAGGAGTTGTCGTCAAATGCAAAGAGAACCATCAGGTAGGTAGGCATCGTCATCAGTTCCATTGCAATTACAAGGGAAACAAAGTTGTTGGCGCTTATAAGAAGGAGGGCTCCAGCTGTAGAAATCATAAGAGCCGCTACCAGCTCATTTACAAACTTATCTTTCTCCACAATCCAGTAGACAACCAGCATCACCATCCAAGAGGCTACCAGCACGAGAGCTCCCACAAGAATAGAAACAGGATCCGTAGTAAAAAATCCTTTTAGTACACTTCTACCCTTGTCAGATATGAGAACCAGAAAGAGGGCTACAACGTAACCGATTGAAGAGATGAGAGCTCCCTGAATCCCCGATATCCTGAAAAGCCTGTTAATAACGGGAAGAAACGCTCCCGTTAAGGCTAAAACCATCGTTGCTGCTAGGTAGTTAATGTTCACCTGTTACCCCCTACTGAAAGAGTTGTGCAAAAGCGTTAACTACAGGGTTATAAAGGTTGAAAACAACGGCTGGAATAACCCCAACCAGTATAAAAGCTCCAATGTAGAGAACAAGAGGAATGTTCTCAATTAGTGGAAGCTCTGTAAGGGACTTCAGCTTCTTCAACTCCTCCCTCAAGGGACCAAAAACTGCCCTCTGAAGCATCCACATGAAGAAACCGGCACTGAGGGCACTTGCAAGAGGAACGATAACCATAATCCAGCCGTAATAGTCAAAGGCTGCAAGCATAACGGTAAGCTCGCCGACAAAGCCCGCAGTTCCCGGAAGACCGACAGCAGCCAAAACCCCAATAACGAACATAGTCATGAGCCCAGGAATCTTCTTCATAAGACCCCCAAGCTCAGAGATGTACCAGGTGTGAGTTTTGTGGTGAATGTAACCGGCAATCATAAAGAGGAGCGAAATAATAAGGGCGTGACCAACCATTTCGTAAACGGCAGCAGAAATTCCAGCAGCAGTAAGAGCAGAAAGACCTAAAAGGACAAAACCCATGTGGTTAATACTTGAGTACGCCACCATCCTCTTGATGTGATCTTCCGCCAGAGCTCTGAAACCTGCGTAGAAAATCGTAAGAACTGCAATAAAGGCCATAAGGGGAGCAAAGAACTTACTGGTCTGAGGAAAGAGGAAAATTTCCCACCTTAAAAGACCGTAGGCACCCATTTTGAGTAGAAGTCCGGCAAGGAAAACAGATATGGGAGACGGAGCCTGAACGTGGGCATCCGGAAGCCAGGTATGGAAAGGAACAACCGGCATCTTAACGGCAAACCCTATAAACATCAGTATCCAGACAAGCTTTGCAACAGAAGGGTCAAGGTGAACGTTTAAAAGTTTCTCAAACTCAAAAGTATGAGTAGAGAGGTAGAGAACGATAATTCCCAGAAGGAGGAAGATACTTGCAAGGTGTGTATAGATGAAGAACTTCATAGCAGCGTATATCCTGTTCTCAGCACCCCATATACCGATGTGGAAGAACATGGGAACAAGGGTAAACTCCCAGAAGATAAAGAACCAAAGGAGGTTCAGCGAGACGAAAACTCCAACCATAGGACCAAGGAAGATAAGAATAAGGAAGAAGTAAGCCCCTGGCTTCTCAACGTGCCAGGAGGAGAGAGTAACCGTTATGGCAAGAAACGCAACAATGGCAAGGAGAACCAAAGATATACCGTCAACGGCAAGGTGAAGGTTAAAGTCAAACGGAGGATAGATTTTGTAGAACTCATGAAATGCAAAACCGTTCCCCGGATATTTGGCAATTAAGTAAGCCGTGCAGAACGCTAGAAAAACACCTACAGCCAGAGAAAGATATTTTGGAACGTCCCTGTTAAGTTTCTCGCCTATCCAGGCGAAAGGTGCTACTAGAACAGGGAGCAGAATCATACTTAGCAGAACCATCCACTCCTCCTAAACAAAGAGAATAAGTAAAGCAAGGGTTATCACGCCAGCAACAAAGTACGTGAGGTAGTCTATAACGTCACCAGTCTGTATCTTCCTACACCTATCCCAGCACGCAAGAGAAAGCCTTGCAGTACCGTTAACTGCACCGTCAACAACGTGGATGTCAACCCACTCTATCGCCTTAGCTATTGAACCGTAGAAGACGTGACGGCAGATCCACTTTATAGCGGCGTCAACGTACCATCCGTTGTAGAGAAACTCGTTTATCCCCTTACCCAGCGGATGGGCAAGGAACTTAGCAGTGCTGATGATCCTCTTGTAGTAGATGAGAAAAACTATTCCAAAGAGGATAAACATTACCGTTAGTGTTGCAACCAGCAGGTCCAGGAAGAACGGCTCGTGAACTTCGCCAAAAAGGAAGTGGATAATCTTTTCCTTAAAGAAAGGAATAACTATTGTGAGTACGGCAAGAACGTACATAGGAATGAGCATAACCGGGTAAGCTTCCCTAGCCTTCTTGGAGTACTCGGAGGGCTCACCTGTAAAGACGACAAACCAGAGCCTAAATCCGTAAGCTATACAGAGAACGGCCGCAACGAAAGTTAAGCCGAAGACTACTGGATTACCGTAGGCGTAAGTTGCTGCAAGTATCCAGTCTTTACTGAAGAAACCGTTGAACGGCGGAACACCTGCAAGTGCAAGAATACCAACGAGAAAGAGCAGGGCCGTTTGAGGCATGTACTTATAAAGTCCACCCAACTTAAAGGCATCTTTCTGATGAGTCATGTGGATAACGGCACCAGCAGCCAAGAAGAGGAGAGCCTTGAAGATGGCGTGGTTCATAAGGTGGAAAATTCCTGCAGCTGCAGAACCAACGCCGAGGGCAACGAACATTAAAGCCAGGTGCTCCATAGTTGAGAAGGCCAGAATCTTCTTGATCTCTGTGTGGGCGAGAGCTCCCGTAGCTGCAATGAAGGCAGAGAGAGCTCCAACAAAAGCCACTACGATAAGCGCATTGGAGTAGTCAAAGAAGGGGAACATCCTTGCAACGAGGTAGACACCTGCGTTAACCATTGTAGCCGCGTGAATGAGAGCAGAAACCGTTGTAGGACCTTCCATAGCGTCAAGAAGCCACGGAAACAGTGGAAACTGGGCAGACTTACCAACAGCACCGATGAATATGAGTACGGAGATGAGAAGACCCAGCTTAACAGGAAAGGCTCCAGCAAGAGCAAGGGCGTTGAGTTCTTGGAAGTTTATAGTTCCAAGGAGAACCCAAGCAACAATTATCCCAGCAAGCATAAACACGTCGCCAAAACGGGTCATAACGAAGGCCTTAAAGGCCGCCTCTGCTGCGCTTTTCTTCCAGTACCAGTAGCCGATAAGGAGGTAGGAGCAGAGTCCCACGCCCTCCCAGAATATGTAAAGGCCTACAAGGTTGCTAACGAAAACGAGGCCAACCATAGAGCCGATGAAGAAAAGCTTCTCAAAGTAGTACCTGTGTGGAGACTCGTCGTCCTCCATGTAACCTTTTGAGAAGACGATGTCTAGAAAACCTATTCCTGTAGCAATCAGCGCCATAACTACAGCAAGGCTGTCAACGTAAATTCCCAGAGGAACTTTAAAGGAACCGAAGGTGAACCAGTTGAACTTATGAACTACAGGATGCTCTCCCAAGTTTAGGGCGATGAAACACGCAAGGAGAAATCCTGCAAGTCCGGTAAAAGCTGCAACCCAGAAAGAGTTCCACTTCTGCGTAAACTTACCAACCAGGAATGCAAGGATACTCCCTAGGAAGAAGATACCTATCGTTAAGTAGGTTAAAAGAACTAACTTCTCCATCCTACCACCTCAGGTTCCTGATTTTTGAAGGAATAACCTCTCCGAAGCGCTTGTAGAAGACAATCACTATCGCAAGTCCTACAGCTGCCTCAAGGGCTGCAAGCCCTATAGTAAAGAAGGCAAATATCTCACCGTCAACGTTCCTCTGCGCCGAGAAAATGGCAAGGTTTAGGTTTGCAGCGTTAATAATCATCTCAACGGCAAAGAGCATCCTGATAACTGATCTCCTTGATAGAAGACCGTACACCCCCACAGCAAGGAGGGAGAAAGATAAGAACAGGTAAGCGTGAACGTCAGCTTCAAGAAGCATTACTTAGCCTCCCTCTTTTTCGTAATGATGGCATTTGCCATGTAAAGGAGAGCCGAAACAATAAAGCCCAGTACTATAGTGAAGAAAGAGTACTTCTCGACGAAAACCGTTCCCAGAAGCTGCGTCGGAAAAGTTTTAAACGGAAGCGTATCTATAGAGCTTAGGAAGGAGAAAAGGGTTCCAATAATCAGGAGCAATAAACTCAAAACAATTGCTCTAACAGCTTTACCGCCTGGCTTCTTATAACTTTCGCCGATCATCATTATGGCAAATAGAACAAGAATAGTTACACCACCGGCGTAGATTGCAAGCTGAACACCCCCCAAAACAGGCATACTTAGACCAAAGTAAACAAGAGAGATTTCCGAAAGGAGAACGACAAAGGAGACAGCTGCCCACAGGAGTGAAGTAGCTTCAAGGGCTATTATCGCACTTCCTATAACAACGGCGTAGATAATCCAGAAGTAGACGTTCCCCATTACTCCTCTCCTTTACTTTCTTTCTGGGGTTTACCTTCCTGCTGAGGTTTCTTTTCTACGGAAGGTTTCTCTTTACCTGCCTCTGCTTTGGCCTTTGCCTGCTGAGCCTGCTGTTTCTTCTTGAGAGCTTCCTGCTTTTTCTTCTCTAAGAGTTCTTCCATCTTCTTAGCTTTCTCAAGGGCTTCCTCAAGATTCTCAGGCTCAAAGACGTAATTTGTTAACTTGTCCCAGGTAACGTCCTCTAAAATCATCGAGTAGTAATCTGTTAGTTTTATGGCCTTTTCGGGCTTTGTCGGACAGGCATCCTCACACAGGCCGCAGAATATGCACTCGTTAGCTCTAACCTTTGGAACGGCCCTTGGCTTCTTAACTCCGGTAGGAACCATGTCTATACAGTTAACGGGACAGGCTCTTGCACACATTGAACAGCCTATGCAGAGCTCCGCGTTTATTATGTGCTTTCCACGGTAGTGGAGCTCCCTCTTTATACCCTTGTCCCACCAGATCTCCGTAGCCTTAGGAGCAAACAGAGCTTTCGTAACTCTTACAACCTTTTTCGTCGCCTCTATAGGTATTTTAAGTGCCTCTTTCGCTTCCATTCAACACCTCTCCCTAAGAGATAAACATCTTCACCAGAATTATGAAAGCAAGGTTCAGAAGGGCTAAAGGAGTAAGAACCTTCCAACAGAACCTCAGAAGCTGGTCCATCCTTATACGGGGAGTTGAAGCCCTTACAACGAAAGTGAAGAGGTATAGACCGGCAAGTTTTATGAAGAACCAGAGAATACCCGGAAGAACGGGTCCTTTGAAACCTCCCAGAAAGAGAACAACGGCGATAGAGTAGAGTGCAAACAGCTCAATGAGCTTAGAGAGAACCAAAATAGCGTAGTTAAAACCTCCGTACTCTGTAAGGAAGCCGTAAACGATCTCCTGCTCGGCCTCAGGAATGTCAAAGGGAGGCCTGTCTGTAACTATCAGAGTCGCCGTAACGAAGATGAGGAACGCAGGAAGGAGAATAATAAAGCCGAGGATGGAACTCTCCTGAACTATCTGGAGGTGGTTGAGGGTTCCGTAGAAAACAGCAGCTGCAAGGGCAGAAAGCCACAGAGGAATTTCACCTGAAATCATCTGGTTAACGACCCTTAAACCGCCGATAAAAGGATACTTACTCTTTGAAGCCCAACCTGCGTAGAAGAAGACTGGAGGCATACCTGTAACGAGAGCAAGAACAACAAGAAGGTCAAAGCTGGTACTTACTATGTAGCTGTGTTCAGAGAAGGGTATAAAGGCGATTAGAGCGGCAACCATTAGAAACGCAACAAAGGGAATGAGAGAAAAGAGGAGCTTGTTTGCCCTCCTCTGGATAATAAACTCTTTCTGAAGGAGCTTAAAGACATCTGCCGTCGTCTGAAGAATTCCCCACTTACCGACGTAGTAAGGCCCCGTCCTTAAATGGACGTCTGCAAGTATCTTCCTCTCAAGGTAGAAAATCATGAGGAACACAACTAGCAGAAAGACGAAACCGGGGAAGAATATAGCTTTAATCCAGGCTTCCATACTCAGCCTCCTACCTGTCTATGTCGCCGTGACACATGTAGAGTGAAGCAAAGATAACCGGAACGTCTGCAAGTTTTATGTTTTTCATCAATTCAGGCATAGCCCAGAGGTTGGCAAAAGAGGGAGCTCTCATCTTCAACCTGTAGGGTCCAGTTCCACCGTCACTTATAAGGTGGAAACCGAAACAGCCCCTTGCCCACTCAACGTTAACGTAGGCCTCTCCAGGTGGAACCTTTAGCGGGAACTTCGTTCTCCACTCTCCCTCTGGAAATCCCTCAATAGCCTGCCTGATAATCTTGGCAGACTCTATGAGTTCCTCCCAAATAACCAAATACCTTGCGTAGCAGTCTCCTTCCTCTTTCGTTACAACCTTAAAGTCAAGCTCGCCGTAAGCTGCGTAGGGGTAGTCTTTCCTAATGTCTGAGGGAATACCGGACGCCCTTAGAGCAGGTCCTGCAAGTCCGAGCTCTACAGCCTTTTCCTTTGGAACAACTCCAATACCTTCAGAACGAACCTTAAGAGTTGGGTTATCTATAAAGACCTCTCCGTACCTTGGGATAAACTCTTTCTCAAGGAAGTCTACGGCTGAAACCATTTTCTCTATAAACTTTCCGGTAGGCTCATACCTGACTCCACCGGGAACGATTGAAGCGGTAGCGATCCTCTGGCCGGAGTAGACCTCAAAGGCGTCAAGGAACTTCTCACGGGCTATGAGAGCCCACTGCATTGGAGTATGGACTCCCATAACTCCAACGAAACTTCCCAGACCTATCAGGTGGCTAACGATCCTTCCTCCTTCACAGAGGATAGTCCTTACGTAGTCTGCCTTCTTTGGAACCTCTACGCCTGCTATCTTCTCTGCGGCGATTGAGTAGCCGGTCATCGTTCCAAAGTTATCAATAAAGCAGGCCCTCTCTACGTTTACAATGGCGTTCTGCCAGGTTCTGTACTCTACCAACTTCTCAAGAAGCCTCAAAACGTAGCCAATGTCGGGGTCAACCTTTACAACTTCATCACCGTCAACCCAGACCTTTAGCCTCATCGGGCCGGAAGCAGGGTGCTGAACACCCCAGTTAAGCTGGAGAAGTTTCTCCTGAAGGAGTCCAAGGTCTTCCCCAGAAATCTCCTTACTCTCCTCAACAACAAAGGTGTATCCTGCAGTGGTTATGCTGTTTCCCATTACTTCTTCTCCTTAGAGGGCTTCCTGTGTTTCTTGAAGTCGTAAGACTTTCTAAGAGGGAACCAGCCTTCCGCCCACTCAGGAAGGAGCATAACCTCAAGACGTGGGTTCCCTATAAACTCAACTCCAAACATCTCCCAAGCTTCCCTTTCGTGGGGCTGAAGGGGCGGAAATATGTCGGAAACGGTTGGAACGGTAAGATCCTCTTCAGGAATAGAAACCCTTACCATTACAAACTTCTTGCTGTTCAGGTTTTCCAGCACGTAGTTAGCCTGAAACCCTTCACCCTTTGGAGTGTAGTCTACGACAGAAACGGTATGAGGGTAATTAAAACCGTTTTCCTTCAAGAACCTCATAAGGTCTCTTAGTTGGTTCCTATCACACTTAACGAGGAGCATGTTGGTATCGTAACTCTCAGACTCAAGCCCAAACTGGGATTTCAGCTTCTCTCTTATCTCCTCAAGCATAACCACCCCTTAGTACTCTATTTCTTCCATACGGTTCGGGTGTCTCTTTGCCGCGTTTTCCCTGTCTCTCAGAATTATCTCCTTAAGCCTCAAGAATCCTTCAAGTGTAGCTTCAGGGTTTGGAGGGCAACCTGCAACAAAGACGTCAAAGGGGATGTACTGGGAAACGTCAACTGCCACGAAGTCAGAATCCCAGTAAGGCCCTCCACCTCCTGCACAGGCACCCATACCGAAGACGTACCTGGGTTCAGGCATCTGCTGGTAAACCCTGAGAAGAACGGGCAGAACCTTCCTTGAAACGAGCCCCGTAACGATTATGAAGTCGGCCTGACGGGGGCTCGGGGTCATCATAAAACCGTACCTCTCCCAGTCAAAACGGGGACCCATAAGGGCAAGTACTTCAAGTGAACAGCAACCGCTACAGAAGTGAACTCCCCACGGAGAGTTTGAGCGAGACCAGTCAAAGAACTTAAGTATCATCTCCTGTTTCCTCCAACCATTACGTAAGTGAGGGGAATCATGAGCAGGAGTGAGAAGAGGATAAATATCCAGCCGAACTTAGGGTCTCCTTTACCAACAGAGTAGAGAACAAAGAAGACGCCTGCTATATCCATAGCGATAAAGATGATTGCGTAGAAGTAGTACTGAAAGTTAACGCTGGAGATTATTGGCTCTGGAGCGGGAAGACCACACTCGTACGTATCTTCCTTAACAGGGTGGGGATCCCTCGGAGCAACGGCAACAGACATCACCCACAGAAGGAGTCCTGCAAGCGCCATTACGATAAGGAAAACTATAAAGCTGTAGAGCATCTTCCTCTCCTAACCGATTCCTTTAGTCTGATATTACCAAATTGTTAAAAATTTGTAAACGATCTGTAAAAACGCTCGGTTGAAACTATTTTAAGATAAAAGAGGTTGAAAGGTCAAGAATTATGAAACTCTTATCTTTGATTTTACTATTAACCGAATCTTCCTGTAATGTAGTCCTCTGTAAGCTTTTCCTTTGGCTTAACGAAGAGGTCTTCTGTTTTATTGAACTCTATAAGTTCCCCCATGTACATAAAGGCCGTATAGTCGGAAACTCTGGCAGCTTGCTGCATGTTGTGGGTAACGATAATTACCGTAAGTTTGTCTCTAAAGCTAACTACCAGCTCTTCTATCTTAGCGGTTGAGATGGGGTCAAGGGCAGAGGTGGGCTCGTCAAAGAGAAGAACCTCCGGTTCAACGGCTATAGCTCTTGCTATACAGAGTCTCTGCTGCTGCCCACCTGAAAGGGCAGTAGCCGGCTTGTTCAGCTTGTCTTTTACCTCGTCCCAGAGAGCAGCATCTTTCAAGGCCTTTTCAACTCTATCTGCAAGCTCTGTTTTGTTTTTCAGACCCTGAAGCCTCAATCCGTAGGCAACGTTATCAAAAATCGACATGGGGAAAGCAGTGGGTTTCTGAAAAACCATACCTACTCTCATTCTGAGCCTTATAACGTCGTAGTTGGGGTCAAGTATGTTTTCACCGTCAAGGAGTATTCTCCCTTCGTACCTGTTGCCGGGGTAGAGGTCGTGCATCCTGTTAAAACACCTTAAGAGGGTAGTTTTTCCGCAACCTGAAGGACCGATGAGAGCAGTTACCTTTTTTTCAGGAATCTTGAAGGAGATGTTTTTAAGAACCTGGTAATCTCCGTAGTAGAAGTTGAGGTTATCTACAACTATCTTTACTGGTTCCTTAGGCTCTATAACAAAGGCCATGCCTCCTCCTACTTCTTAAACTTGTAGTGGGCTATTACTCTACCAAGTATGTTGGCTCCGAGAACGCCGAAGGTCAGAATTATCGCCGCAGCCCAAGCTAGGTCCTGCCAGTACTTGTAAGGGCTCATTGCGTAGTCGTACATGGTGACGGTTAAAGAGGCCATTGGCTGGAAGATGTTAAGTGTGAAGAAGTTGTTGTTGAAGGAGGTAAAGAGGAGAGGAGCGGTCTCTCCACCAATTCTTGCAACAGAGAGGATTACTCCGGTTACTATTCCTGTTATTGCAGCTCTGTAGACAACATCTTTTATTACTTTGAACTTTGTTGCTCCAAGGGCATAGGCGGCTTCCCGGAGCTCCGGCGGAACCATCCTCAACATGTCGTCTGTAGTTCTCAGGATGATGGGAATCATCATTATGGCAAGGGAGACAGAGCCTGCTATTCCCATAAAGTGGCCGGCAGGTTTAACCATTATTGCGTAGACAAAGGTTCCAACAACGATTGAAGGGACGCTCATAACGACATCTGAGAGATCCCTTATGAAGTTGGCGATCTTACTGTTCCCTCCGTACTCTGAGAGGTACGTTCCTGCAAGTATTCCAACAGGTATTCCGATAAGAGTTGCCATAAGGACGATAAGGGTCTGTCCCACTATTGCGTGCTTGAGTCCTCCCGTGTTGTCTCCGGGGGCAGGAGGGTCGCCTATGAAGACTTCTAGAGAAAGGGAACCGAGACCTTTGTACAGAAGAGTTCCCAGTATCCAGAAGAGCCACATAAGGCCAAAGAGGGCGGCAAGAGTAGAGAGAACCAGAATAAATCCGTTTATAACTTTCCTTCTCTTTACTGCATCCAAGGTTTACCTCTCAACCCTTTTAAGGAAAACGAACTTACCTATGGCTATAACGAGAAAGCTCATAACAAACAGGATAAATGCCAGGTAGAAGAGGCTGGAGAGGTAGAGGTCTGTATCTGCCTCTGTAAACTCGTTTGCAAGCGTAACTGTAATGGAGGTTGCAGGCTCTAAGAGGGAGGGGGGAATTACCGGCTGGTTACCCATAACAAAAGTAACTGCCATTGTTTCCCCTAAAGCCCTTCCTAAAGAGAGAATTATTCCCCCCACAACACCCAGCTTTGCGTAGGGAATTACAACGTCTTTCATAACGTCCCACTTTGTTGCCCCCAAGGCGTAGGCAGACTCCTTAAGAACGTCTGGAACCATTTTAAAGGAGTCCCTTGAGATGGCAGCGGTGTAGGGGAGGATCATTATTGAGAGGACAATAGAGGCTGTAAGAAGTCCGATTCCCGGCGTGTAGCCCTGAAACCAGTGGCCTATAAGCGGAAGTTTGCCTAAAGTTGCGTGGATTACAGGCTGCAGGTAGTCTCTCATAAAGGGTGCAAAGAAAAAGAGCCCCCACATTCCGTAGATAATACTGGGAATTGCAGCGAGGAGCTCTATCGCCACCCCTACGGGGGTTCTTAAAGGGTGGGGAGCGATCTCTGTAAGGAAAATTGCAATTCCTATAGCAACGGGAACGGCTATAAGAATAGAGATGATGGTACTTACGATTGTTCCGAAGATGGCGGGAGCTCCCCCGAACTTATCCATCGGAGGATTCCAGACCTTTGAAGTTATAAACTTCCAGACACCAAACGTGTCAATTGCCAGCTTGGACTCCCCGTACAGAACAACCGCAAGGGCTACTAGAATGACAACAACGAGAAAGGCCGAAAGGGCAGCAACTTTGCCGAAAGTCCAGTCTGCCCAGAATCCCCGACTCCTGGCCATCAACAGACTCCAAAACCATTATGCAGGCCAATTTTATCAGAAGAAACCGTTAAGAAATTGTTAAGAAAAAACGGTTAGAATAACTTTCTTGGAAAGCAGAGAAACTGAAAAGGAGAGTGCAATGGCCGTTAAAACGGGAGATTTTGTCCACCTACACCTTCACTCCCAGTACTCAATCTTAGACGGTGCAATAAAGATAAAAGACCTTGTAGACAAAGCTGTAGAGTACGGAATGCCGGCAGTTGCCGTAACAGACCACGGAAACATGTACGCCTCTTACGAGCTCTACAAGACCTGCAAAGAGAAGGGAATAAAACCCATCATAGGGCAGGAGTTCTACATAGCCAAAGGCTCCCGTTTTGACAAGAGCAAAGGAAAAGAAGGAGAGAAGGGAAGCTACCACCTGATACTCCTTGCAAAGAACGACAAAGGCCTTAAGAACCTGATGAAGCTCAGCTCAATCGGGTTCACAGAAGGGTTCTACTACAAGCCAAGGATAGACAAAG